>Ga0075116_10001094_pt1 | contig 12510 bp, 13 predicted proteins | sample AntAceMetag02UKC_FD_69786 | JGI IMG/M metagenome (GOLD analysis project Ga0075116, IMG submission 69786) | Saline lake microbial communities from Ace Lake, Antarctica- Antarctic Ace Lake Metagenome 02UKC | ecosystem: Environmental > Aquatic > Non-marine Saline and Alkaline > Saline | place...
ATGAAAGAGCGTACACCCTTACTCCGGAAAATTTATCCAGCTTTAATACCCAATTACTAACAGATGAGGAAATAGAAAAATTTGACCCACAAAATAATCCACTTGGTTTATCTGAAAATAATTCTCTTAATTCTATAGATACTGGTCCTAATGGTCTCTCCATAGTAACAGCCGATGGAATATACAGCCAGGGTTACGGATTTAAAAGAATAGGCGATGGCTTAAAGTGGGTAGATCTAAACAATGGGAGATATTATGAAGTGATAGATGATGAAAGTGAATTAGGACAAAAAATGGTAAGTGAACATGGACCTGGGCAGTATTATCAACAAATGGGAGATCTCCATGGACTTACTGATGCAGAAAAAGCTGAGACATTGGCATACCAGAAACATTTAGAAAACAATCCTTCTTATCCATATGGTCCAGTTGCGCCGGACGATGAACTCCAATGGCATGAAGGTCAAGGATATTCTGGAGAAGATAGAGTTCCAGAAACCAATTACAGTGGGGAGAAAAGTTTTAGATCTGGGATGCCTGTTTTTAATGCTCCGATAGAGCAACCTACTGTTTGGAGCGAGAAAGAAGGATGGCTCTATACAAAACCAGATGGAGAAGCAGATTCAAATCATACATTTTATACGGGTGATATAGTATCTGACGACAGGGTTTCTAGCCATGCATTTTCCCCACTTAACACATGGAATGAAGAAGCAGGAAGATGGGAAAACACAGATACAATAGAACCTGATCAAGCCCAAAATGGTGGATTTTTCAGTAGATTGTTCGGGAACAGAAATAAATCTGACTCAGAGGAAACAGAAGTAATAGAATCTGATATTCCTAATAATAATACCATTGCCGATGATCTCGGAGATAGTGATATAGATGATTCTACTATTATCTCCGGCGAAGGCGGAAAGGGGGCAGAAATAGAAACCCAGACTGAGGGAGTAACAGAAACAAAAAATGGAACCGGGGAAGAGAAACTTAGTAGTAATAGTACTGGTGCTACTGACGGAGATCCTGTCGTTACAGAAACAAAAGCTGATCCTCTTGCCGTTGATCCTCTCCTTAATACTAGCGCCAATCTTAATGGAGAAACAGGAACTGGTATTATTGAAGGCGCAGAAACAGAAGCTGAAGGTGTAACCGAAGAAGCTTCACTAGAAACTGTTGCTGATGAAATAGATCCTGTCGTTATAGAAACAAAAGCTGAACCTGAAGGAACTGAACAGCTTACTCAAGTTGTTAAACCTCCTCCTGTTACAAGTAGTGCTTTCCATAATAGCGAAGGTGCTAACTCATTTCCAGGTACAGAAACAAACAGTACTACTAATTATCTTACCCCTTAACCAACTATCGTCATTCTATTTCCATAATTCTTGATACTCTTTAGAATTATTGCTAGAGCATATTTTTATTTTAAGGCTTAGTTTATTTTATAATCTTTTTATCCCCCTCAGCTTTACGAAATTCGTCTAAGTCTTTATACTTGAAAGATAGTTTAATTATTCGTTAATAAATAATCGTTCCGAGAATGATTATTTTAAAAATTATCGCCCTGTTAGCTAGTCTTGCAATCCTCACTATTGGAGCTTTAAAAATCAGAACCGAGATAGGAATCTGGGGATTTTTGGGTGTAGTTATTTCATTAATATGGCTACTCGTAGAGTAAAAATAGGCGGAGTAGAAATAGGTGGAGGCAATCCAATAGCTATCCAATCTATGTGCAATACTTCCACTAAAGATGTAAAAGCTACCGTTGCTCAAATCAAAAGGTTGGAGAAGGTCGGCTGTGAAATAATTAGAGTAGCCGTTCCTGACCAAAAATCAGCTCAAGCAATAGCAGAAATCAAGAAAAAAATTAATATTCCACTGGTAGCTGATATCCACTTTGATTATCGGCTAGCTTTAGCATCTCTTGATTACGGAGCTGATAAAATTAGAATTAATCCTGGGAATATAGGTGGTTCAAATAAAATCAAAAAAATAGTCCAAAAAGCTAAAGAAAAAAAAGTTCCTATCAGAGTTGGAGTAAATGCAGGGTCTTTAGAGCTAAAATTACTTAAAAAATATGGTGGCCCTACTCCACAAGCTTTGGTTGCATCGGCTTTAGAAAAAGTAAGCCTTTTGGAAAAAGAAAATTTTAACGATATTGTTATTTCTCTCAAAAGTAATAATGTTGCTTCAACTATTGAAGCTCATCAATTAATTGCTAAAAAAACCAATTATCCGCTCCATGTTGGAGTAACTGAAGCAGGTACTTTTCTAGCAGGTACAGTAAAATCAGCCATTGCTCTAGGGACTTTATTGTCTCAAAAAATAGGGGATACCATTAGAGTTTCCTTAAGTGATGATCCAGTGAAAGAGGTAGAGGTAAGCTGGAAGATTTTAGAAGCCCTTGATTTGAGAAGAAATGCTCCAGAGATTATTAGTTGCCCTACTTGTGCCCGAGCTTCCATAGATGTAATTAAAATAGCTAATAGCTTAGAGAGAAAAATTAAGGGAATGCCTCAACCAATTAAAATTGCTATCATGGGCTGTTTGGTTAACGGACCAGGTGAAGCCAGAGAAGCAGATATTGGAATTTGTGGGATTGACAAAGATCCTAAATATCTTATGTTTTTTAAAAAAGGAAAGACAGTCGGGAAAATTAAGCAGGAAAAGGCTTTAGAGAAAATTTTAGACGAAGTTGATAAATTTGGGAAGAATTGACTCATCAATAAGATTAAATTATCTTTTGTTGCTTTATTCTTATTAATTGTAGTATTATAAGAAAAAATATAATAGATTGTTCTGGAGTTTAATTCAAAGAGTGAGTTTGTATTTTTATGTTTACTCAAAAATAAAATCAAGAACATATCCTCATAAATATTATCATTAATTATGAAAATACCACTTCATATTGCTATAGTTCCAGACGGTAACAGACGTTGGGCTAAAAAGAATGGACTGAAAGCATGGGAAGGGCATGAAGCTGGAGCTAAAAATTTAGAAAAAATACTAGAGGTTGCTAAGGAATTAGATATTAAACATATCTCTTTTTGGGGGTCATCGGAAGACAATTTGAAAAAAAGACCATTAAGTGAAAAAAGAGCGCTCTTAGATATTTATAAAAGATATTTTAAAAAAATTACTGAAGATGAAAGGATACACCGCAATAAAATTAAAATTAATGTTTTAGGAGAATGGAAAAAACAATTTCCAGCCTCATTAAAAAAAATAATTCAGAAAGCTGAAGAGAAAACTAAAAATTACAATAAATATTTTATTAATTTCTTTTTGGCTTACTCCGGCAGTAGAGAAATGGAGCAGACTATAGAAAAAATTATTCAGGATTTCAAAAAGGGAGAGTTTAAAAAAATCACTAGTGGAGTTATTAAGAAAAGACTTATTACTAAGAACCTTCCCCCAGTTGATCTTTTAATTAGAACTGGCTCTCTAAATGATCCTCATCTATCGGCAGGCTTTATGATGTGGGACACTCAAAACTCTCAATTGTTTTTTTCTAAAAAAGATTGGCCTGATTTTAGTAAACAGGATTTAAAAAAGGCCGTTAAGGAATATGACCAACGAATTAGAAGATACGGAAAATAATTCGTCTAAAACGTTCTGGGATTCCCGCTGGAGTTTATCCAGCGCCTGCCTGACGGTAGGCAGGTAAGCAGGGCGGGAATGACATGCAAAGTTCATAATTTTACGAAATAAATATTAAGCAATGTTTAGAAAAATTATAAAAATTATTATTATCTTATTTGTTTTTCTTGGTTTGATTTATTGGTATGCAGACAGAAAAATGCAGGGATCGGAAAGTAATTCTCCCGTAGAACAAAAATTTACTATTATTAGTGGTGAAGGGGTTAATCAAATTTCCGAAAGATTAGAGAAGCGGGGATTAATCTCTAATAATGTTTATTTTGATATCTATATTTGGAAAAACAGACGAGAAGGTAAAATTATTACTGGCACTTATATCCTCAGGCCCAATATGACCATTCCAGAAATTATTGACACCATTACTTCTGGCAAGGCAGAACCTCAAGATATAAAAATAACTATTATTGAGGGGTGGTCTAGTAAAAAAATTGGGGAATACTTAGCTCAAAAAAATATTCTCAGTGAAGAAAATTGGAAGAAAGAAATAGAAAATGTAAATAAATATCAGCCAGAATATGCTTTTTTGAAAAATTTAGATTCTGCAAAAAGCACCTTGGAAGGATTTTTATTCCCAGATACTTATTTAATCCATCACGAGGCAACTGCAGAAATGATTGTGATAAAAATGCTTAATAATTTCAATCAAAAAGTAACCGATACTATTAGGGTAGACATGGTAAAAAACAATCGTTCCTTAAAAGATGTAATCGCTATGGCCAGTATTATTGAGAAAGAAGCTCCCAAAAAAAATGATCAAAAAATTATTTCTGGTATTTTTTGGAAAAGATTATCAGATCATTATCCATTACAATCTTGTGCCACTATAAACTATATTTTGGGAACCAGTAAGGAAAAGCTTTCTCTCTCAGATACTAGAATAAGCTCGCCTTACAATACATACACCAATAAAGGGTTGCCACCTAGTCCAATCGCTAATCCTGGAATCAATGCAATTATGGCAGCCACTTATCCTCAAGAATCAGATTATTTTTATTTTCTAAATGATCCTGATACTGGAGAAATAATTTTTTCCAGAACACTTGACGAACATGCTCGCAATAAAGAAGAACATAACCTATGAAATTAAACATTGAACAAAAAATATTTTTAATTTCTGGATCGGCAGGAGCTGGTAAAGACAGTGTTTTAAGAGTCTTAAAGAGAAAAAAAGATTTGTATTACGTAATTACTACTACCACTAGAGCTCCAAGGAAAGAAGAGGGTCAAGGAAATCCTTATTATTTTATTCCTAAGGAGAAATTCTTGGAACTTATTAATACAGAAGGGTTATTAGAATACGAAAATGTTTACAGTGACCATTACTACGGAGTGACCAAAAAGGAAGTAGAGAACGCATTTAATTCAAATAAGCCAATCATTTGGCAAATAGAATACCGAGGGTTTAGAAATATAATAAAAATGTTCCCCGGCCAAGTTGTAAGTATTTTTATACTGCCTCCTTCTTTAAAAATAGCTAGACAAAGAATGGAAAGGCGGAAAGGGGATAGCCCAACCATTATTGAGGAAAGGTTAGAACTGGCCAAAAAAGAAATTGTTGCCAGTAAAGAATACGATCACACTATCGTAAACAAGGAAAATAAATTAGATGAAACAGTAACTGAAGTTTTACAAATTATCAACCAAGAAACTGATAAAAAAATAAAAGATATTAAATGAATTCAAAAAATAAAAAGAATCTAATTTTAATTGTTAGCCCCTTAAATATTAGGAGGAAGGTGATTATTAAAAAACTAAAAAAACAAATTGATTTTTATAAAATCGTTCTAACTACAACTAGACCAAAGCGTCCTCAAGAAATAGAAGGCAAAGATTATCATTTTGTTCCTTGGGAAGAATTTGAAAAACTCACGGATAATAATGGGTTGGTTACTTCTTTCAAGAAAAAAGATAACTACTATGGAGTTACCAAAGATGAACTAATAATAGCTACTCAATTAAATCTTCCCATAATTTGGAGTACTAACCTTGAAAGAGCCCTAAAAATAAAAAGGGAACTGCCCAATATTAAAATAATATTTGTCTCAATATCATTGGAAATTTTAGAAGAAGAACTAATCAAAATGGGTATAATCTCTCAAAACGTAATAAATTTAAAAATGATTAAGGCCAAAAAAGAAATAGATAAGGCTCTTAACAAGGCTGATTTTATTATTGATGATAAAGAAAAACAATTTCAAAAAGTAATAGAAACATTAGTGAAAACTATCCAGAAATTCTAATAATTGCTTGGTTTCTTTTCTATTTTGTTGTATATTTATATTATTAACTTAAAAAATCTATTTACATTGTTAATCTATTTACTTTTAGGAAATAAAAAATTATTTTAAATTTAAAATGAAAGAAGAAAAAATAAAACTCTCTGTTGTTATTCCTGCCTATAACGAAGAAAAAAGGATTGGACCAACAATCCTAGATATCGATCATTATCTCAGTAGCCAAGATTATATTTCTGAAATACTAGTGGTAATTGATGGAGCAACTGACAAAACTGCTCAAGTAGTAAAAAAATACGAAGGCATGGTACAAAATCTAAGAATTATTGATAATACGGAGAACCATGGAAAGGGTTATGTGGTTAGACAAGGACTACTAGAGGCTAGAGGACAATTCCGACTATTTATGGATGCGGATAACTCTACCACCGTAAATCACATAGAAAAGGCTTTCCCCTATTTTGAAAAAGAATTTTCGTTGGTTATCGGCTCTCGAGATCTCAAGGGCAGTGAAATTACTGAACATCAGGCACAATGGAAAGAATCTTTGGGCAATTTAGGAAATTTAATGATTCAATTTTTGGGAGGATTATGGGGAATTCCTGATACTCAGTGTGGTTTTAAAGTACTTAGTTCGGAGGCAGTAAGAAAAATATGCCCTCTAATGAGAATAGACCGTTGGGGCTTTGATATTGAAATGTTAGTTTTAGCTAAACGACTAAATTTTAAAATTAAGGAATTTCCCGTTGAATGGAAAAATGACGCTGAAAGTAAAGTTTCCTTAGGTTCTTATTTCCAAACTTTTAAAGAGTTGCTTCAAATAAGATTAAATGTTTGGACAGGAAAGTATGGAAAAATGGAGTAAAATATATTAATAAAAAAAATAAAAGTTAAACAAAGACTTTGAATAAAATCAAAAAAACAACTGAATCAAATCAACCACCGGTTTCAGAATTACGACAAGACATAATTACTGGAGATTGGGTAGTAATTGCCACTGGAAGATCTAAGCGCCCAGAAGATTACTTAGAAGAAAATACTGATACATTAGAAACGAAAGAATGTCCTTTTTGTGAGCCTGGAATTCAACATCAGAAACCAGATACATTGATTTATTATAAAAAAGACGAGGAATGGAGCTTAAAAGTTTTTCCTAATAAATACCCAGCTTTTTCTAGAGGCAAGCGAATTAAGCATCATGAGAATGGCATTTATTTCTCTATGGATGGAGCTGGTTACCATGAACTAATAGTAACTCGTGACCATAATAGGGGAATTCCATTCTTAATGAAAGAAGAAGTGGCCGAAGTCTTAGATTCTTTCAGGACTCGCTATTTAGATTTAATGAATCGAAAAAGCGTTAATTATATAATGTTCATTGAAAATCACGGCAACAAATCAGGGGCATCTCTAGTACATCCTCATTGGCAAATGTTCGCTATTCCAGTTATATCTCCTGGTGTTAAATTGGAGCTAGAAGGCTCTAGATTGTATAAAAGAAACAATAAGAGTTGTGCTTTTTGTGATATGATAAAACAAGAATTAGCAAATGAGAAAAGAATAGTTGCTCAAAATGATTCCTTTATAGCTTTTACACCTTTTGCAAGCCGGTCTGCTTTTGAAGTTTGGATTCTTCCTAAAAAACACCAAGCCTATTTTGAAAGAATAACCGAGCAAGATGAATTTGAAGTGGCTGAAATTTTAAAAATCGTTCTAGAAAAATATCTTTTTAATCTTAAAGATATTCCCTATAATATGTATCTTCATACTTCTCCTTGTGATGGTAAAGATTATAATTTTTACCATTGGCATATCGAGCTATTACCTAAAACTGCAACTTGGGCTGGTTTTGAATTAGGTACAGGAATAGAAATAAGCACTATTGAGCCAGAAAAAGCGGCTGCATTTCTTAGAAAAAAAATAAATTAGCCCTGATGATTGAAAAAATCATAGAACTTTTAGGTAATATCCCTGAACCTTTGATTGTACTAATTCTATCAATGATCCCAATTGGAGAATTAAGAGGAAGTATCCCGGTGGGTATCCTGGAATATAATCTAAGTATTCCTGTTGTTTATTTTATTTCAGTTATTGGAAATTTAGTTCCGATTGTTTTCATTTTACTTTTTCTTGATAAAATTGATATCTGGCTAAGAAAAAGATCAAAGAAATTTGCTACATTTCTTGATTGGCTATACAAGCGAACTTATAAAAAGGGGGGAAAGCAATTTAAAAAATGGGGAGCAATAGCCCTAGTAGCCTTTGTAGCTATTCCTTTGCCCATAACTGGAGCTTGGAGTGGAGCAGTGTTGGCCTTGTTATTTAATGTTCCTTTCAAAAAAGCATTGTCCTTAATAGCAATCGGGGTTATAATATCAGGAGTTATTGTTACTATCTTAACAATAACAGCTAGAGAAATTTTAAATTTACCGTTGACTTAATACTAAATCAAATTGTTTCTGTTGGATTATTTCTCTATGGATCATAATTTTAAGTTATTACTATGTATTTTGTTGCTAACTGGAAAATGAATCCACCAACTATTGCTGAAGCAGAAAGGCTTTTAAAACAGATCAGGACCCAATTGCGGGTAATAAAAGATACAACTAACATAAACACCATTCTTTGCCCGCCCGCAATATTTTTTTCTAAAATTGCAAAATCTACTAATTTAATTAAATTTGGAATTCAAAATATAAATTGGGAAGAGCGGGGGAGTTACACTGGCGAAACTTCAATTCTAATGGCTAAAGATTTTGGAATAGAATATTGCCTAGTAGGACACTCAGAAAGAAAAATATATTTTGGAGAAAACAATGCTCTCTCTAATAAAAAAATAAAACTTTGTCTAGAAAAAGGGCTAACTCCTATTTACTGTGTTGGAGAAACTTTGGAAGAAAAACAAAAAGGACAGACCAGAAAAAGTATCCAAGAACAATTAGAGGCGGGGCTGAAAGATATTGGTTTAATGGGGATAAGACACATCATTATTGCCTATGAACCAATTTGGGCAATTGGTACTCAAAACGGAAATGGAGCAGCTAATCCAGATAATGTTCTTGAAGCAAATATTTTAATAAGAAAAACTCTTTTCGATATTTATGACCAAAAAACTGCTCGTGAAATGATAATCCTTTATGGAGGAAGCGTAACTCCTAAAAATGTTACCAGCTATCTTCAAAATAATAGCTCAAATGGATTCCTGATTGGCTCTGCTAGTTTGAATGCTTCCGATTTTGTCTCTATTATTAAAAAATCAACTATCCAAAAAAATGTTAGCTAATGTTAAAAAAATTCTTCTTAAATCCCAAATAGAAAAAACTGCCGTTGGAGCTTTCAATATTGCTAATCTGGAAACTATTCAGGCAGTAGTTAATGCCGGAGTAGCCACTCAACAACCTCTTGTTGTCCAAATAACTGAATCAACACTTGAATATGGAGGAGATGTTGAAATAGTAACTTTAGCAAGAAATATTATTGAGCAAAGATCCGGAGAGATCCCAATGGGCTTGCATCTTGATCATGGTAAAACTTTTGAAATATGTAAAAAAGCAATTGATCTTGGATTTAATTCAATAATGATTGATGGATCGGCATTGTCCTTTGAAGAAAATAAAAATTTGACTAAGAGGGTAGTTGTCTATGCTCAAAAATATGGAGTTACTGTTCAGGGAGAATTAGGAACAGTTCCTTATTTAGGGAAACACCCCATAGATAGTAATCCAGCTATTTGGGATGAATACATGACAGATCCAAATCAAGCCGTTGAATTTGTTAATCATACTCTAGTGGACTCTTTAGCTGTTGGCATTGGTAACGCTCATGGATTTCAAAAAGAAAGAGAAGTACCAGATTGGGATCGCTTAGTAAAAATAAGAGAAAAGATTAAAACGCCCCTTATTTTACACGGAGCTTCGGATTGGACACTGGGGAAAGCAACTAAAGCTATGGAGAATGGAATAACTTGTTTTAATGTAGACACTGATCTTCGGATTGCTTTTGTAGAGCAACTTTGTAATACCTTTACGAAAGGATGCGTCATGGAAGACCCTCGTAAGATTATGGGAAGAGTAAGAGATTCCGTTCAGCGCAAGGTAGAAAATAAAATTAAAATGTTTGGTAAAAAACTATGAGAAAAGTTTATTTAGACTACGCTGCCACAACTCCAACCGATAAAAGGGTAATTCAAACGATGATCCCTTTTTTTAATCAAAAATTTGGGAATGCTAATTCTCTTCATAGTTTTGGACAAGAAGCAGAAGAGGCAGTAAAAAAGAGCCGTGAAAAAATTGCCCGAGTCTTAGATTGTAAAGAAGAAGAAATAATTTTTACCAGTGGTGCTACTGAAGGTAATAATTTAGCCATTAAAGGCATATTCAAAGCCCTTTATGATAAATTTATAAAGGGAGCAGGGGACAAGCTTCATTTTATAACTACTCAGATTGAACACCCTTGCGTTTTAGAGTCCTTAGATGCCTTGAAACAGATGTTTCCTAAAAAATATCTGTGACCTATCTTCCTGTTAATAAAAATGGCTTGATTAGCTTGAAAAAGCTAGAGGAAAGTATTCAAAAGAATACCGTCCTAGTTTCAATTATGTATGTTAATAACGAGATTGGGATAATCCAACCAATAGAAAAAATAGGTCATATTTTAAAAAAAATAAAAAGCCACAGGGGGCACAATGATCTTCCTCTTTACTTCCACAGCGATGCTACTCAGGCCCTTTCTTATTTTGATTGTAGCTTAGAGAAGCTTAGTCTTGATTTATTAACTTTCTCCGGACATAAAATATATGGACCTAAGGGGATAGGAGCCTTAATAGCAAAAAAAGGAACCTTTTTGCAAGCTATTTTAAGTGGAGGAGAGCATGAATGGGGTAAACGTTCAGGGACATTAAACGTTCCTGGAATTGTAGGCCTAGGAGAAGCAGTTAAAATAGCTTATAAGGAAAGACAAACTAAAGTTGAGTTTATTAAAAATTTAAGAGATTACTTTATTAAAAAAGTAATTCAAGAAATAGAAAATGTAAAATTAAATGGATCTAGAAAAAAGAGAACACCTAACAATGCTAATTTTAGTTTTAAGGGCGTAGAGGGAGAAAGCTTGCTGACATTATTGGATCAAAAAGGAATAGCTGTTTCCACCGGATCGGCTTGTGCTTCGGGGAAAACACGATCTTCTTATGTACAACTAGCCATTGGCAATACCCATCTAGAAGCCCACAGTAGTATTCGTTTTACCCTGGGGAAATATTTGACTAAAAAAGACATAAACTATACCGTAAACGAATTAAAGAAGGCAGTTGATAAATTAAGACAAATGTCAAATGGAATTATAAATTATAAATTTTGAATTATAAATTATCTTGTCATCAGCGAGGATGCTAGAAATTACTACGTCTTTGTGAGGAATGAAACGAAGTGAAATGACGAAGCAATCTCTGTAAGACAACAAGTCTTGAGATTGCTTCGCCTGCCTGAAGGCAGACTCGCAAAGACAATAGAACAAAGTTTTTCCTAAATTTGCTTGAGATTGCTTCGCCTAGCATCCCAGCATTCGCGGGACAGGTTCGCTAGGCTCGCAAAGACGATAACTTTACAAACTTTATAACTTTCAACCAACTTTTAACTAATATCATGTATTCCAAAAAAGTACTAGATCATTTTACTAAACCCCGTAATTTGGGAGAGATTAAAAATCCTGATGGAGTAGGGGAGGTCGGCAATCCTGTTTGTGGCGATATTATGAAAATTTTTATAAAAGTTAAGAAAGAAAAAGGAGAAGAAGTTATCTCTGACATTAAATTTCAGACTCTGGGTTGCGTTGCCGCTGTAGCCACTTCTAGTTTAACTACTGAGCTGGTCAAAGGAAAGAGTTTTTCGGACATTGAAAAAATTACTCAAAATGATGTAGTTTGGAAACTCCATGGTCTTCCAACAAGAAAAATCCATTGTTCTAATCTAGCAATGGATACTTTGAAGGAGGCGATAGCAGATTACAAAAAGAAACAGAAAATAGAAAAGAAGGAAAGTAAAAAGTAAGTAAGTAAAAAGGAAAGGGGGAAGGTAAAAATATTTCACTTTTAATAATTTGAGGGTAGGGTATTGAGTTTATTTCGGAATGTGTCCCAAGCGTATTAATATTATTTTAAATTTTATAAAGTTTGTTTTAACTTAACATAATGTAAGTTATGTTTACATACCTTTAAATACATACTATAATTAAGAGCTGAAAGTTATAAGGTCAATAAATACTACTGTCATTCCCGCGAAGGCGGGAATCCAGATGTTTAGACTGAATTAACTTTATTTTATCCTAACAATAAACTAGCTCTCAATAAAATTTATGTAAGTTAGCTTTCTTAATAGTTATTATTTATCAATTATCAATTATAATTTTACCCTAGATGCCTGGATTCCCGCCTTCGCGGGAATGACCATAAAAAGAATTCCATACTTAGAAATTGTGAATTAAAAATTGAAAATTATTATCGTGTATTAAAGTTCTATGAAAATAAACATTGCCATCCCTAAGTTCCTACAATGGCTCGTAGTAGCTAAACAATACTCTCCTAAGACCGTTGAGCAGTATAAACGCTACCTTGACCACTTTA
>Ga0075116_10001095_pt1 | contig 12508 bp, 16 predicted proteins | sample AntAceMetag02UKC_FD_69786 | JGI IMG/M metagenome (GOLD analysis project Ga0075116, IMG submission 69786) | Saline lake microbial communities from Ace Lake, Antarctica- Antarctic Ace Lake Metagenome 02UKC | ecosystem: Environmental > Aquatic > Non-marine Saline and Alkaline > Saline | place...
AGATTCTAATTAAAGCCTTAACAGGGTACGCAACCCCTATGCCTTAATTGATACCGCTTAATAGTTTGACCTAATTAAACGGTGAGAAAAGACAAATCAATATTTAGCCAATAAAAAGGCTTTATCTTTATCTTTAAGTCCATTAATAACTTTATGTAAGGCCAACCGCACAACCATACTTAAATCAGCCTTAGGCTTAAAATCCAACTTAAAGAAACCATTCTTTAAGTCGATTAAGATAAAATACTTACAAAAAGGCTTAACAAACTTAATGAACGATTCCTTTAACTCATCACAATAAGATTCCATAATTAAACTCCTATTGGCCTTAACGCTACCGCATTAGATTCACTAATTAAACGGCACATCTTACGCTCAAGAAACAAAACCCTTTCAGAATCCTGACAGCGAAGAGCGTCTAATTGCTCGGCACTAATAGACTTAATTAATTCATTATTCATTCATTCATCACCTCTTATACTTTTACCAACTACCATACTTAGAATACCTCACCTTACCACCAGTACCCACAACCCTAACGGGTATCTTATGAACCCTAGAGAAGCCACGCTTAACGCTAAAGCTAACGCTAGACCGCTCACACACAGGCCTAGACCGTCTAGACACCCCACAATTAGGAGTAGAGAACAACTCACTATAAGTAAGAGGCCTCATACCACTAGACTTACGCCTAATAGGGTTAAACCGCTTCCTTCCTTCCTTAGATAACCTAACCATATAACTACCAACTCCTTCAGCCCTAAGGCTAACGCTACCGCAGGCTTTGACACCAGACGGTAGCCTTGCGACATTGACAACAACGCTAATAAAGTTTAATTAACGCCTTTAATTTTAACAACACCCAACACCAGTTCAGAACCTATGATGGAATTGGCCAACACTCTCTTGTTAGCTAACGCTAATATAACTCAGTAAAATCCTACTACCTGCCAGTAGGACGAAACGGCACTATTAATAAGTAATTAAGTAAGCAGGTGTTACCTGTTCCTCATTTTATAGCCTTTCTTACAATACTCGAACGACTTGGCGACCGAGCAACCAACAAAACAAAACCGTTGGGTTTTCATTGAATCATCTTTTTTGATGATGAAAATACAGAATGAACAAGTATATATAAAGACTATTGTACTACAAACTATATTCACGGTGTCCGATACTAAAAAGGGGATAGACACTTCTGATACTTATCTGTAATGCAGTTGCCGTTCACTTGTAGTGTGTACCGAAACTTTTATAAGTGTGTAATCGTTTTGGTGTTCTACTGGTGGCTGATCATTGACGGGTGGTTGGTCGCTGCCCGAGACGTTGGAGCGGAAGAGGTGTAACGAGTTATTCATTTACCGTGCGCGAGCCGCGCTTGTTGGCGTTTTCGTCAGTGTCTTTTTGTTTTCACGGCGAGGTTTAGTGTTGTCTCACCGTTTTTCTAAACATAGTTGTAATTTTTTTTGATCGAAAGTTTTATATAGTTGTAATCCTTTTTGTTATTCCCCGTGGCTACCTGTGTACAAATGGATCTTTCATTGACAAATAAGGATCGCTGTTTCAGATGTGAAATAGAAATGGTGTCGCGGTTTTATATTCAAAGCGAGTTAGCGCAGAGAAGGAGTGGTAGGTAACTGCAGAAAGCTTATCATTTAGCGCAGCAGTCATACTGTTGGTCCCAGGTTCAATTCCTGGACTCGCTATTCAAAACCTTTATAAACTTATTCATCCCAGTTGAATTCGTCGGCGTCGATGGGTATTTTTTGTATTATTTTTTTCGCGCAGTATTGGCATACTTTATAGTTTAGTAATTCATTTTTGGTTGACGCGCATTCTTCGCAAATGAATGGGGTGTGAGTGTTTGCGTGCATGCATGTTTTTTTGCAGTTGAAACAAGTGTATTTAGTGAACGCTGGTTGGCACATAATATCTTTGTTTAATTCAATGCACTCGTCACAGATGATCATTATTTTAGCCTCTTAGGGTTTTCGAAGACGTTGCCGACCACTTCGATCCCGCTATTAACACATGGTTCACCTATATTTGATTGTAGTAGTTCAAAATAGTCTTGTTCTCGGCCGTCCATGTGCATCATTGAGAATGAGCAGTCATCCCACATAATCTTATAATTACTTCCATGAAAACTAACAATATCCCCTTCATAAATCTCAACGCCATTCTTATCTTTCAGGCCAGTCCACTGCATAATTTTAATATTCTTAAATGACTTTCCAGCTATATCGGTATAAACATCTATCATCTTATCTTGAAAGTCTAATTGTGATATTTGAAGCATTTTATTTTCTATTTTATGCCACGCCCTGAACTTAAACTCCCTCATCTAGTCCTCTCGGCGCGAACGCTAGCGCGTTCAGGCAGCCAGGCGACACGCACGAGGACGATCACGCCCCGGTCACTCTAATCTCGTGCACTAGTAATCCGCCTAGAATGTACCAAACTGATTGTTCTATCACGCCTTTTAGTATTAGTGTTGCACTTATCATGGTGATTAACATGCTTATAATGAAGACGTATAGATTAAATTTTATTTTCATGTTTATTGTTTAGTTTGTTTGGGTTTATAAGTTTTTTGGGTGGGGACAATTTGTCCCCTCTAACAAGTTTTGTTAGTTCGAATCCCACCACCGCCACCATATTTTTTAAAGTGTTATGGTTCACTGCTGGAATGTCCCGGATAAATATCCTACACTCAGCGCCACTCAAGATGTTTTATGTGTTATGAGTTCACATTATAGTTTACGCCCCACCACTAACTCTTTATTTTATATAGTCGAAGTGTTAGTGAACGACTAATCCCGCGACATGAGATGGGGTTTTGGGATAACCATCTCGGCTCAGTGGGAGTTGAACCCACGTGCACCACTGCTTTGCCCTTGTCGTATCGGATTGCTTGTCACGGTGTCGAACCGTGCCTCGTCCCCTCACAAGCACCATTGTATTGGCTTTGCGTGAGTCGTTGAGTGCTTTACTTCCAATTGAGTATTGGTTTCTTGCCCTCACGCGGTTGATTCAAGATTATTACTCGAGTGATCCAGACTCTTTTATGATTGACGGCTCTGTGCGATCAATCAACGTATTATCTTGGGTCATAACCAATGGATTGTTGTTATTGGTTGCTTGTTTATAAACTTTTCGTCAGTGGTGGAAAGGTTTATATACTAGCGTAATTTAATATTTATTAATGGTTTGTGAGCATAACGTTTTAGTGAAAGTATCATCGGTTAATTATTATTGTAGTGAGTGTGATAGTTATTTTCGCATTAAGCGTAATAAGCGTCAACTGGTGATTTCATGATTGACTTGCCTAAGTATAATGTTGTTCGTTGCACTAGGTGTGGTAATATTCAGGTGACGATGGCGCGTAAATCTTTTACTTGTGCTCGTTGTGGTAAGCATTTATTGTTTCGTAAGGTTAAGATTTTTGGTGGTCATGATAATCCTGGTGTTGCTAGTAAATTATGTATTGAAATTAAGGGGCGGATGTTTAAATGGATCCGTTAACGTGTAAGAATTTTTATCGTGTTTGTTGTTGTTTGGCTGAAGAATTTTCTGGTGAGGATATTTATTATCGTAAGAATATTTCTCGTTCAATTAATATTCACTTGACTAATTTGAATGAGCATCTTCATTTATTAGCTGATCATGGGTTAATTAAGTTTCAAGCTATGGGTCGTATGTCTCCTGTTGAAGTGGTTGATAAGGATTTTTTTAAGCAGGTTAAAGTTTTTGTTGGTTTGTTGCGTTCTCGTGGATTAATTGATTGAATTATATTCTTTAGAACAATAGTGTTTATATACTAGTTATGTTTTATCTAATTTACACAGTTTTGTGTTTTCATAGGAGTTTCTAGTCTCTTTAAAAACTAGAAGGGTTATATATGAATAATGATGAAAGGATTAATTTTATGAATATGTTTGATGTTAATGATTCTTTGATCCCTCCAACGGATGAGGAAATTATTAACGAGTTTGCTGAGAAGATTTATATTGCTCTTGAAAAGGAATTGATTTTTAATAACCAAATAAACGATGCATCTGCTAATAAGGAAGTTATTTGTTTAACTAATGGTAAAAGGGCTGGTCTTGAACTTGCAATGAAGTTATTGGCTGAATTATAGAAAGGTTTATATACTACTTTGTTATCTTTATTAATTCATGAAGGAATATCGTGTTGGGTTGGATATCGATGGCTGTGTGCTTCAAACGTATGAGCCTTTTCTTAAAGAAACTAATAAGCGTCATGGAACTAATTTTAAGTTTAGTGACATGACTTCATATGGTGTTGATAAAATTGTTGGTATAACGGTTGAGGAATTGATTGATATTTTTGCTTCGATTGATGATCGTGATAGCCCTTTATGTGATCCTAATTGTCCTAAGGTTATTGATAATTTACGTTCTGAAGGTTATATTATTGAGTTAGTGACGGCTCATATCCCTCATAAGACTATGCTTTTTGATCCTTTGCTTGAAGCGTTGGATAATTATAAGATTAATTATGACTTGATTACTTTTGTTGATAATCGTAGTAATACTGTTAAGGGTCAGATGGCTTCGTTGTTTGATTACATGCTTGATGACGCCCCGCATCATATTATGGAGATGGGTGTTTATACTAAGGCAATTCTTTATGATGCCCCGTATAACGTTAATGTTGATATACCTTCTGTTTGGGCTCGAGTGCCTAATTGGACTCGATTAGAGCAATTATTATTAGATGATGTTAAATGATGTGTGAATATCAACGTAATTTTATGACTTGTGATGCGTTAGGGTATGAAACAAATTGTCCTTATTCTTTAAAGGATCTTAAATTAGAATATGAATCTAATCTTGGTCGTGGTGGGTATTTTGTTAAATTAACTAAATTATCTATGGATAAATGTAAGGTGTTTAAACCTGGTGATGGCTTAGAAGATAAATTATTAAAAGAGATTAAAGAACAATTAGATAAAACTTGTTTTGTTGATTTAAAGGAGATTTTAAAATGAAAGAGTTTATATTTTATTTTTATTTAGTAATATGACTCCTAAGTTTAGGGATGATATTTGGTAAATGGGGTCAAGAAAAAAAGGTACTTAAATCTGGTGTGGGGGATGTAGTCTCAGCTATTATCTCACTATTATTAGTATTGGCAATTTATGGTGTTTGGGGATAATACATTTTTAGTAAAGTTTAAATACTAGTTCATATTATTCTTTTACATGGCTCGTAAATTAGTTACTGTTCAGAAGATTGTTGAGTTAACTCCTATCCCGGGTGCTGATCGTATTGAGGTTGCTTCGATTCTTGGTTGGCATTGTGTTGTTAAGAAGGATGATTTCAAGGTTGATGATTGGTGTGTTTTTTATGAGATTGATAGTTTCTTGCCAGTGAAGGATGAGTATTCTTTTCTTGAGCATTATCGTAAGAAATTAGTTGATGGTTCTGAAGGTTATCGATTGAAGACTATTCGTTTAAGGGGTCAGATTAGTCAGGGTCTTGCAATGCCTTTGAGTGTGATCCCTGCTGGTTTAGCTTTTGATAAGGTTGAAGGTTATGATTTAACTAGTGATCTTGGCGTGCTTAAGTATGAACGTCCTATTCCGGCTAACTTGCGTGGTTTGATGAAGGGTTCTTTTCCGTCATTTATACCTAAGACTGATGAGACTCGTGTTCAAGTGTTGCAGGCTGTTTTAACTCGTTATAAAGGAGTTAAGTGTTATGTGTCTGAGAAGATTGATGGTACTAGTGTTACTTATTATTTGAAAGAGGGTGAGTTTGGTGTTTGTAGTAGAAATATTGATTTACTTGAGACTGAGGATAATGTTTATTGGAAGATTGCTAGACAATATGATATTGAGGCTAAATTAAAATCGGTTGGTGGTAATATTGCTATTCAGGGTGAGATTTTTGGTCTTGGTATTCAGGGTAATCCATTAAAGCAGATTAGTTTGCAGGTTAATTTCTTTAACGTGTTCTATATTGATGATTATAAATATCTTGATTATGTTCCTTTTGTTCAATTTATGGCTGATATGGCTTTACCGATAGTGCCTGTATTAACCACTACTTTTGAATTAATTGATGATGTCCCTAAACTGGTAGAGCTTAGTAAGGATAAAAGTATCATTAATAAAAAGTTTGATCGTGAAGGGATCGTTATTAGGCCTCTTGTAGAGCAGGTTGATATGGCTATGGCTTCTGGTTTTGGTAATGGTCGATTGAGTTTTAAGTCAATTAATCCTGAATATTTGTTAATTAATGATTAATAATACATTTAAATACTAACTCCTTATTGTTTCTTGTGAAAAAGTGTAGTGTTTGTTTGCGTAAAGATAAGTATGTTACTGCTAATGGTTTTGGCGTTCTTTTATGTAATTCTTGTTTTATTGCAGCGTTTAGGGCTATTTTAGCCAGGAATCCTAATTTATTAGTGTTTTGTTATTAACCTATCACTATTTATATAGGTTCTACATAATATATGTTGTGGAACAACCTTCTTTTATTAAAATATTTGGTTTATCGCCTGAAACCAGGTTATTAAACTTATTTCTTAGTAGGCCAGGTGAGCCTTTTAAGAAGTCAACTATTTCTCGATTAACAGGTATTTCTAGAACTATTTTATCCGGTATTTGTTCTTTAATGGATGATAAGCATATAATTAAGAATACAAATGCTGGTTACGTGTTTAACATGTATGATTCTCGTTCAAAGAATATTCTAGATTTTTATAAAAAATTAAAGGAGGATTATGATGAGATCAATTGACCCGAATGAAGTTTTGAGTATGGTTACTTTAAACCCTGATTGTCCGGCTAACTTACAGTATGTTGTTCGTTGGATTAAGTTAATGGTTAAAGTACATGATGTTAGTTTAGAAAAAGATATTGAAGTTATTGTGCAATACTTTAAAGATAGTGTTAACTCTAAGTCTTGGCCTAGGATGAGTTTGTTAGAAATAAAGACTAGTGATGAAGATATTAAGGCTAATGTGTACGCTGCTCGTGATTGGATTTGGAAAAGGGAAGTGATGTAGTGTGGTAGTATCTTACGATCGTACTAAGAAGGAGATTTTTCAAGGCCAGGACCCTATGGAGTTCTTATCTGAGTGTCACCCAATTAATGGAATGAAGGGCTTTATTAAATGGTATACTCAAGTTATTGGTTTTCAGTTGAAAGATTTTCATATATCCTGGATTAAACCTTTATGTGATGGAGAATATAAACGTATAGCTATTGCCGCGCCTGCAGGTAGTGGTAAGACTGCTTTGTTTGGTATGGGTTTACCTTCTTGGTATTCTTGGTATAATTATACTAAAATGGGTCATTGGGAAGGTTTAATTGTTAGTACTTCTGAGCCTCAGTCTAAGAAGATATTACAGCGTTTTAAAGATTTACTTAATAATAATGAATTATTGGAAGAGTTAAGACCAGGTAGTCGTGATAAGGCTTGGAGTACGACTGATGTTCAATTAACTAATGATTGTGAGTTCGCAGTTAGACCTTTGAATGAGAATATTCGTTCTTATCACGTTGATTATATCGTGGCTGATGAAGTGTCAGCTTATGATAAAGTATCTGATGGTCGCCGTATTTATCGTGAGTACGTGTCTTCTCGTATTGGGGCTAAGAATGGCGTGTTAGCGGCTATTAGTACGCCTAATGATGAGGGTGATTTCTTAGCTGAATTGCAGGGTAAACAGATTTATCACGCTATTACAACGCATGCATTAATTGATAAGGATGGTAAACCTGATATTAATGGTACTTCTATTTGGCCTGATCACCCTACAGGGTTATATTCTCGTGAATCTTTATTAGGTAAGTTAGAAGAATTAGGGGCCAGAGCTTTCGCGTTACAGTACATGTGTGATACTTCTATGTTAATTGATGATGATGAAGCACCTTTCCCAGCTAACATGTTGATTAAGAATTCTGATAAATCCTTAGGTTTTGAGGATAAGCCTGAAGTCATTAAGCCTGGTGAGAAACCAGTTGAGTACTTTGCTGCTTATGACCCTGCTTATTCAGTTGAGGGGGATTATAATGCTATGATCTCGGCTAAGATTAAGGATGGTAAATGTTATATTATTGATATAATGCGTTATAAAGGTGATCCTGATGAAGCAATTAGTATTATTGCTGGTAAGAATAAATTATTTAATTATTCAAAGGTGATTGTTGATACTAATGCTGGTGGGTGGAAGGTGTTACGTGATATGTCTAAACAGAATTTACCAATCGTTTCATTCTCTTTTGCAGCTCAAGCAAGAGTTAACGCTATTCGCAGCACGATTGCTCGTTTACATGCAGGAGATATAGTATTCCCATCTAGTGAACTTATTGGTAATACTGATCATATGATTCATTTATTATTCAAGGAATTAACTAGAATTCAGCGGGAGAAAACTAAAACTGGTTTAATTACCTATAAGAGCCATACTAAACATGATGATCTTGCGATGGCTTTTATCATGTTGGTCCAGGGGTTGCCTGATTTTTCAGATCAAGCGTCTAATGGTTTTTCAAGGAGAGGACAGCACGTTCCGCGTCCTAATTCAAAAAAAGGGTTTGGGGAGGATATATTTGCTTTAGGAACCTATTAAAAATAAAAGCACCTTATATTAAATACATGTCTGTAGGCTTCATTGATAAAATTTCTACTAAAGAGAAGAAAACTGTTGTTCCGGTAGATGATTCTATTTACCGAAAGCGACGAAAAGAAGGTGGGGCTAACCTTAAAATTTATGAATTAACTGGTCGTCAAGGCGAGACTCAGTTGAATATTGATGCTTCTAGTTTAATCCCTGAATTTGGGGTTAGTAAGGATAAGGATGGTGTTGATCAAATTATGGCTAAGTATGGTCCTAATATTAAACAAAAATTTAATCTTAGTGATAAAGTTGAGGATTTAAGTTTACCCCCAATAATTCGTTATGGACGGATTCTTGGTACAGTTCGTATTTCACCATTAAAGTTAGAGCATACTTATTCTAATGATGGTCTTGTTCATAATTGGATTAATCGTATTGTTGAGTATTTTTTGTCAGCTGAACCTAAATTAGTTTGTGATGATGACGAATCTCAAGATAAAACTGATGCTTGGGCTAAAGAGAATGGTTTTCGTGAAAAGTTAAAGATTACTTTCCAGCATAAATACATTTTTGGTAACGCTGTTCTTCGTTGGGTTAATAATAAAGTTGGCCGCCCAGTTAATATTGATTTTATTGATCCTAAGTTTTTTGACGCCGTTAGAGATGGTCAACTTAAAGTTACTTATGGTAAAGATGGTAATCCAGTGGCTTATGTTCAATACTTAGATACTAATGTTAATTATGATCATCTTGGTATTGATAAACGTCGTTTTTATCGTCAAACCACTATGTATACTTACTTGAATGGTTTTGGAGTGTTATTCATGCCTAGTGAGATCATTCACATGAGACTTAATCGTTTAGGTGATGGTTGGTGGGGTATTGGTCAGATTGAACCAGCTTATCTTGATATTGTTAATCAAAAGAACGCTAATCAAGGTTTTGCAGAAGCCCTTCAAAGTATTGGTTATCCTAGAATCATTGGTTATGTTGGTGACGAGAATCATCCACCTACAATGCAGAAAGCTGACGACTTATATGAAATGCTTCTTGACCTTAAAGAACAGGACATCGTTGTAGTACCTCATTATGATGAAGTTAAATTATTAGAGGCAACTAATATTAATGGAGTTAGAGATAATCTTGAATACTTAAAGGATAACGTTGTTACTGGTATGGGAGGCCCTAAATCTTTAGTTACTGGTTCTGGTGCTGAAACTAATCGTTCTACGTTGTCTGATCAGAAAATGTGGTTAGAAATGAGTCTTAAAATGGAGCAGAAAGATGCGTCTGATCAAATCCAAACTCAATTATTGGATCCATTAGCTAAGAAACTTAATTTAAAATCAACCCCAAAACTTATTTGGCAAGAAGTTAGTGTTGAATCATTAGATAGTAAAACTGATCGCCTTACAGCGTTCATGAAAGCTGGAGCAATACCAGCAGATGATGAAAAAGTACAGGAGTACATTAGGGATTTAGAAAATCTTCCAGCATATTCACCAAAAAAACAAGAAAAACAAGAAAAAGAAACTAAAGAAATTGAATTAAAGTCTGTTGAAGCAAAAAAAGCTAAATGAAGGCTTTTTTAGTTGACTCTGTTGATGCTAATAGGGCTATTAAGGACGATATTTCAATGTTTGTTAAAGAAAAACTTCACCGTTTTAGTGTTAGGAATAATTTTTTCTTAATTGATGAATTTTTTTGTTATGGAATCATTAAAGTTAAGAAATTTGTTAAATTAGGTCCAATAATGTTCGATAATACCTCTCACATGCATGGTTTAACTGATAAGGATAAAATTACTCGTTGGTTGAGGGGTAATAAATCATTATATGGTTACGTTTTTGAATTCATTGATCTTTTTAAGACACCAAAACCAATCTTGTTAGAGAAACAGGATAAAGACTTTACTGATGTGTTCGTTATTAAAGAGCACATTTCTAGATTTAATGATATGAGGTCTATTAAGAAGTATTTAATTGATGATCTTTCTACTGAAATGACTTGGGACGCACTTAATAACATGTATATTTTATCATTATTCTTTAATAAAGATTATGATCTTAAATCAATAATTAAGAAAGCGATTACTATTAAAAGACTTATTAGTGTAAAAAACATCGAAAAAACGCTTTTATTTCAAGAAATATCGTAATCATATTTAAACTAAATATGTCAATTAATGTATAATGGACTCTACTAATAGTATTAATGGTTCTCCTGGATTGGTTATTGAAGCAAATGATTTAGGTGGAACGATTCATGGCAAAACAATTGTTAAATCATTAAACGAAGTTACTTTACCATATATTATAAAAGATCATGTATTATTTAGTCCTGGTGAATGGAAGGGACACATATATAATGATCGAACAATCTCAGACGCGTTTTATGACACTAACTGGGATTTCTTAACTAACTCTTTATTTTGGGAGCACGATGACCTTGATGGTCGTGCGTGGGTCGGCGAAGTAAGGAATGTCAAACTCATTGATGAACATTTAGTTGGCGACATCTATGTTGTTGATCAGCCTTTAGCAATTAAACTTGCTTTCGGAGCTAAATTTGGTGTTTCACCAAGATTATCCGGTAAGGCTGGCAGTGACGGTGTTGTCCGTAATGCGAACTTTGATAACTTTAGTATTGTTCTTAACCCTGCTTGTAAGACTACGTTCTTAAATAGCGCGATTGAGACCACTACTGAAAAAAATGAAGGAGAAATACCAAAAATGACTGATGAATTAAAAAATTCAACAGATTTGCGGAAAGATGAAATCGAAAGACTCACTTCAATTATTAGTAATTTATCTAAAGAGATTTCTGAGATAAAAGGCAAGACTGGCGAGCTTTATGCTGATAAGCAAAAAGATCTTGATAAAGTTAAACAAAAGGAGCTTGATGAAAAGATGGCTGCTGAGTTAGCTGATAGAGAACAAAAAGAGCTTGCTCAGACTGAAATGATGAAGTTATTGAAATCAATAAACAATAAAATTGCTATTGATACCCCTGCAGAACCTAAAGAGGCAGAGAAATCTGAACCTGAAGGAACTGCGCCTGCAGACGCTACTCCAGCAGAAGCTGATGTTGACTCTAAAGACGGTGAAGAGAAAGAGATTACCGAGAAGATGTCAGGCGAAGATGGTGAAGCACCTAAAGAAGAGGAAGAAATAACTGCAAAAATGTCTGAAGAACCAGAAAAACCTGAAGATGACGTATTAATTGAAAAAAAGGAGGAAGGCGAAAAAAGTAATTTACCGCAAAATGAGTCAGTTGATGCATTGAATGAATATCTTTCAGTGAAACCAATTACTCGTTTTGACAACGCTCCAATTGCGGAGGATGTTGGAATGGCAAATTACTTACGAAACGCATTTGAAATAAAATGAAAAACGTTTTCGAATTGAGTGCAACTGCTGTTACGAACGTTAAAGGTTCTACACAATTAGCTGGCTACACATTACAACCTGTAAAGTGGTTAAGTCAGATTATTGGTGCGGCTAAAGTTAGGCACTTCCACGCACAGTTTGCTAAACAAGGAATGGTGGAGAAAAACCAAACAAGTATGGTTTTCCCTTACCAAAAACAGTTTAAGCAAAGCTCAGATTGGGAGACTAAAGTTGCCGAGAACACTACGGTGGCTTGGACAACATTAGATACTCTTGATGGCGCGGAAGCTGTCCCTGCTGACAATAATGCGGGTGTTGCAATGAGTGAAAGAGCATTAAGAACTAATGCTGTTGATCTAGTCCGAGAGGCACGAGATCAATTAACTTACTACGCGGGCGACGTTGTCGACCTAGAAGTAAGAGACACTCTTGTTGCAAGTACAAACCAAGCTAGTTCTGGCTCATCTGGACGAGGCGCTTACACCGTTTACGGTGGAGACGCAAAGGCAGATAGCGAGTT
>Ga0075116_10001097_pt1 | contig 12485 bp, 14 predicted proteins | sample AntAceMetag02UKC_FD_69786 | JGI IMG/M metagenome (GOLD analysis project Ga0075116, IMG submission 69786) | Saline lake microbial communities from Ace Lake, Antarctica- Antarctic Ace Lake Metagenome 02UKC | ecosystem: Environmental > Aquatic > Non-marine Saline and Alkaline > Saline | place...
TTTTAATAATTGTGTCTTTTACTATAATTTTATCAATATTATTTAAAAATTTCATTTGCTCAGTATCATCTAAATCTTCGAAATATAAATCGATCATCTTCTTATTTAAACCCATATCGTTTTTTAAAAAATTATATTGGGTTTCAGATATTTGATTCATATTTTTATTTTAAAAGAACACTCCACTTTTCGTGGTATAATTTTTCAAATTCCTTTCCATCACATATTGTTAATTTCATCATATTTTCACCAGTCATCACACTCAGAAGTAAATACTTTAAATCTTTCATTTCTTTAAACATTCTGGGTTCAAATGCTCTATCAACGGTTTTATTACCTTGCAAACATTTCAAAAGAACATTTCCATCTTTACGATACTTGACAAATATTGCTGGTATAATATTTATTTTTTCAATTGTTTCTTCCATTATTATGTATTAATCCATAAAATTGATTTATTGATACCTTTTTGAATCTCTTTCTTAATGTTTACAAAACCATTTACAATTAAATCATGTTTTGTTTTTTTCTTCTTTAAGATTTCGTTCTCCTTTTCCAAATTTCGACATAAATCAATTAATTGCGCTGCTTTTTTTAATAAATCAGAATATTGTTTTCTCAGTTTTTCATTTTCTTCAGTTAAGACATTAATTTTTATTTCATCATCACTTGTTCTTAATTGTGTATAAGGATTTCTGACTTCTGGTATATATGTTCCCATAACTTACTTATTTTTTTGTGGTTTTCTTCTAAAACTCCATTTGTCAAAACCATGTTTTTTAATTTTATATTTATCTTCAATTTCAATTATTTCTTTTTCGCCTCTGCCAAGTACACCACCTAAAAACATTGATAATTCTTGAAATGTTTGAAAAGTATCAAGTACTTTATAAAATTCATAATCCTTTAATATTGGATTAATTATAAAGATTCCTGAATTTAATCTACGTCCATAGTCCCCATGTGTTATAACAGCATCACTATCATAAATAAAAACTGGTGCGTTTATTTCTCTAAACATATTAATTGAATCATAATGTTTCACATATTCTATATCATCTTTAATATTGTGTTTCCACCAATTTCCTCTAATATATTCTTTAACATTTTCATAACCATAAATAATATCTACTTTTACTACCTCACTCATTACTTTCTTTTCTTCATCATATTCTTTCACAGTATATTGAAGTTTCCAACCTAAATAAAGTTTCCCACAAAATCCAACAAGAAAGAATTTGGCTTTTTCATATTTTTTACAATGTTCTTCAATATCAGAATAACCAAGATTTAAAAAATGATTATCATAATTCCTACTCCAACCAAAATTACCATGAAATTCTTTTGGCATTTCTTTTTGATTTTCAATTTTTACTAGAGTACGTTCATATACAATTGTTTTGTCGATTCCCATAGAACCAGCAACTCCATCATAATAATCTTTACGTTTTGAAATAATGTGCATTATATTATATTATATAATAAATATTTGTGCTAAAGTAAATAATTATACGGAAAAAACAAAGAAATGTTATAATTTTTTTTGTTTTTCTAAAGTAGTGTCATGCCACTAACTGATATTGCTCTTGGGAACATTACTGCCCTCAGTGGTTGTCGGTGTTCATTTGGACTATAAGCATTTTATTGTTTAACCCAATTACGAATTGAATTATCTGAAACCCCATATTTTTTTCCTGTTCCACGATATCCTAATTCATTTACCTCATTAATTAATTGGTTTTTAGGTGGACGATTTTTAACCTTACGCAAATTATCGTAATGACATTTTTCACATTTTGTACTTCTATTTTTTATCTGAGCACCACATGAACAATAATTGATTTGTTTCATTTGTGGTTTTTTTCTTTTTTTTCTTAACGAACATTTATTATTTTTACCAGCAAACGTTTTTGATTGAGAGTGACAATTAGGACAAAGAAATTCTAAATTTTCAAGTCTATTATCATTATTAATTCCGTTCTTGTGTTCTAATTGTAATGATAATGAATTTCCTTGCCAACTACCAGTATTACCACACCTACATTTATATTCCAACAACCCTTCCCTAACTAATCGTTTTTTTAATACGGCTCTATTAGTATATTGAGAATCTTTAATTAAAATTTCGTTCATCGAATAATTATAATTAATCTTACCACTACCGTAATAATGATATTTAGGTATTAAAATATTTCGTTTTTTTAGTTGTTGTCTAACTAATGAATACCCACCACTACCGTTAGAAGAATATCCTATTTTTGATAATACTTCTCGAAATGATTTGGATTCGCAAAGTATTCTTTCGATTTCATCGTTTGAAAATCTATCCGTTTTACTATTCATAATATTTTTTTATTATAAATACTATATCGAACAGCAAAACACTAAATATTTTAAACTTAATATTAGCACACCGAGGACGATTCGAACATCCGACATCTTCTTTTGGAGAGAAGCGTTCTACCACTGAACTACCGATGTATTTAGGTTACTTTATCAACACATCGATGCTAACCACCACACCTTGTTTTATATCAATTTCGCCAAAGTCATTATCTTTTCAACGGGTTATGAATCTTTTCCGATAACTTTAGTACCCCTAACAGGACTCGAACCTGTGAAAAACGGTGCTTAAAACCGTTGTGTATTCCCACGTCCACCACAGGGGCATATTTAGTCTCCATTGGGATTTCATACCCAAATTTCGTTGTACACCGTGTCCTTCAGAGAGATTAATCTCGAATATTAGACTATGGAAACTATGTGTAGGTAGAAGGACTTGAACCTCCAACGTTCCAACTGGTTTTACACAGGTGCTATAACCAATTTTAGCATTACGGAATATACCTACAATTGTGACGAATGAAGGACTCGAACCTCCATTACCTGCCACGCAGGACTTACGGTGAACACTAGCCAATTGTGTTAATTCGTCATTTTATATTTTAAATTCCAAATATTAATTATTTCATTTAATTTATCAAGTGTTATTGAAGATGTTTTATATTTTTTAACATTATCATTATGCAACATTAATTTACAATTTGCGGGATGACAAATTAGTTCTGGATTTATTTTATTCTCATATCCATATTTAATCGAAATCATATGATCTCTACTAACACCAGTTAAATTATCACCATGATTTTTTGCTTGATACCAACCATGTTTTTCAATTAAAGAAAATTCAAATTCATTAGGAAATTCATTCAAAGCAAAATCAAATTGACACTCACGATAATATTTTTGATATTCTGACATATTTCTTTTATCATATTTTCGTTTACAAACAATATTACAAAATATGTTTTTTCGTTTATTGTATGGTAATATTAAATTACATTGTTTACAATGATTAGGTGACTTATTGTATTTAATAACTTCTTTACTAAAATTAAATCTGTTTTGTGTTGCAGTACGAATATTCTTAATTCCCCTTTCACTAAAATTTCGTTTCTCTCCCTTTCGTTTTTTATTATAATATGTGGTAGAACATGATTGTGAACAAAATTTTGAATTTTTTTCAGTAGAAAAATATTTTACTTTACAATTTAAACAATATTTGGGTTTACTTTCTTTATTTTTATTATTGCATTTTAGAGAACAAAAATGCTTTCTACTTAATTTTTCGGAACGATTGAATTCCGATTGTGTTTTTTCAAACGTTTTTCCACAATTTTCACAAACAATTTCAATTGTCTTACGACCACTTTTCCATGTATTCATAACTTTAATTTATTATAAATACATGGAAATTTAAAAAGTGGAGTAAATGGGTTTCGAACCCATGTATGTGGTGGAGCAGATGGAGTACGATTCCACATTTACAGAATGCAAATCTGTCGTGTTAGCCAATTGTCACTACTGCCCCTTAGTTTTGCTTTTTATCCTAACAGTTTAAAGCATCGGGAAAACACCGTATGTGGTGGAATATGCGAACTTGAAAGCGAAATCTTATCTTCAAGCGTTTAAGCAGTCTTAGTTTCCATCGTACCTGCCTCTCATCCTGTCCTCTAGGCTGGACCTTGCCGACATTCCAAATTTGGTTGCGAGACCCTGCCACAGCCATGCATAGCCTACAGGCAAAGGATATTCCCTAATGGGAAGAATATCAACCCCACAGTTTCTCGCTTGTGAGGATGGAGGGAATCGAACCCTCATGTCTTTCGACACTGATTTCTTAGACCAGCCTGTATACCGGTTCCAGCACATCCCCAAAAAAAATAGATTTATCTTAAATTGTCTCCAAGGTGGGATTTGAACCCACACACCCGAAGGCACTGGATTCTAAATCCAGCACGTCTACCAATTCCATCACTTGGAGTAATTATTTTCTTTTCTTTGTAGAATATGTAGGAGTTTGAGAATGACAATTCGGACATAATATTGCCAAATTTTTTAATCTATTATCTTTATGATTTCCATTTTTATGATCTAAATGAAAACTCAATATATTATTAAACCACCATTCGTTCTGTCCACATTTCTCACATCTCTTTTCTTTTAAATCAAATTCAAATAATTTTAATTTAATAAGGTGTGAATTCCAACCCGGTCCATCTATAACTAATACACATTCAATAAATTTTTCTTTAGTATATTTATTTATTGGTTTCTTTCCTCTATTCCAACCTTGTCCAAGAAAATGGGATGTATCAATTTCACATGCTTTAATTCTTTTTGAAATATGAGTGTGATTCCCACCTGATTGTTTTAATCCTAATTTTCTAAGAACTTCGGAAATCGCTCGACTTTCTGCAATTATTGGTTGCAGTTTTTCTTTTGTATATTTCATATGGTAAATATTTTAAACAAAGATAACGCATCTTTACCATAGATACAAGAAATTTAAATTCCTTCGGTTATAGAACCGATAAAGGTAGTTTATCGGTTTTTAAACCTATATTGGCAATTACCAATACCAGTCCTACAACCCTGTGCTCCTTACTGGACTCGAACCAGTGACATTCTGTATGTAACACAGACGCTCTACCAAAACTGAGCTAAAGAAGCATGAGTGTGTTATACCACATTACACCATCCCATCTTTTGGTAATTACTCCTGATGAGCGGGAATCGAACCCGTTAAGAACCATTGCAATTAGTTGTATCCCCAGACAGATTCGAACTGCCGTTATACTATTCGCCTCTTGCTTGTAAGGCAAGTGCTCTTGACCAACTGAGCTATGGGGATTTTTTATTGTCTATTATTAAATTTAGATAAATTCATTTCGATTATTGGAAGTTGATCGTTATTCCATTCACCAATATCTGGAACTGTTTGTTTTGCAAGATCATAAATTGATTTGAACCGTGTTCCTATATTCCAAACACCATATCTATCTTCATTAATTAAATCAATTATTTGTTTGGCAATTACATCAACATAATCAAAATTTCCTCTAATATTTCCATATGCTTTTTTATATGGGAATGGTTTGGGTTTAAAACTACATCTTACCAACAAATAATCTTCAACTTTTAATTGTATATATGCATCTGAAATCAGTTTTGTATATGAATACCAAGTTGCTTGATGAACAGGAACATTATCTTCAGTTTTTGCCGACTCCCCCTCGCTATTTGCATAAATGTAATCCGTTGATATATGGACTAATTTAATAAATCCTGTGTCGCAAATATTTGCTAAATTTACGACAAAACCATAGTTAATATCCCAATGTTTTTGTCTTTCTTTTGAATAAGTATCTGTCCATCCAATACAATTTATAATAACATTTGGTTCAATTTTTATTATTTTGTCTTCCAGACTATCAAAATCTTCAACAACATCAATTCCATCTTTTTCTATTGACAAATATTCCCATCCTGTTTGTTTAATGATTTCTGAACCCAAGAGTCCGTCACCTAAAATCAGTATTTTTGGATATTCATCTAAATAATTTTTTACATTCTTTTTCATAACGTGTTATATTTTACTCATAAATAGTGTTTTTGGGTATAATATGCAAAAGATTATTTCCATTTACTATTTCTATTATTTCCTCTACCAGCACATTCTCTTGAACAATAAATGTTTTTTGATTTACATGGTTTTCCACAAACTTTACAATTATTCGTTAATTTATTATGTGGATTTCCGTCATATAAATCAATAAAATCATTACCATATTTATTTTTAACGTAAAATAAAATTTTTTCTAAATCTTTTTCATATAATATAACTAATGGTTTTGTTAATGAAGTATATTTTACTTTATCTTGTTCTGTTTCATAACCTTTTATCTCATAAAATTCATCATTAATAATAAAATCAGGATAATATTTATGGGTTTTGTTTTTCCAATTATATGTGAAACCTTCATTATTTCGTTGAAATTTTATATTATGATCAATATTATATATAACAAAAGCTAATTCATAACTACTATCACACCAATATTTTTTATACCAACCAGATTTACCTCTACCAGAACCCATTCGATAGCCACCAACAACTTTATTTATGTTTTTATGATATGATTTTATTCGAAGTTTTTTTCCGCATTTTTTTGAGCAAGTTTTCTTGAACTTTATATTATTGTATAATCGAGTTTTATATTTTTTTCCACAAATATCACAAAACGCATTAATTACATTATCAGTATTTTTTTGGACACACCCAATTTTTTCTCCGTTAGACATTTTAGATTTCATAATTTTAGAAACCTTTTTATTAGTCTCGTCTCTTTTTGCTTTACTACTGAAACTTCTGGCACATTTTGATGAACAAAAACGACCACTACCATATGAACCATCATGTTCATTATTACAATTTTCACAAATCATATCTGTCTTTTACCATAAATACTATTCGAATGCGTAAAAGACAGATTGATTTATAATGTACTGCCAGCGAGGCTCGAACTCGCATATGACCAGTTTGAAGGACTGGTGGCTTCACCAATTTGCCAATGGCAGTATTTTGTCTGGAATTTCCAGACGATTTAATTAAAAATCAAATTTTAATATTAATATATTACACTTTTTACTGTTATAACGGTAATTTTGTCTGGAATTGTCAGATAAATGACAATATGTTTTAAATTATTTCACATTTTACTGTTATAGCAGTAATTTTGATATTAAAATTATAATATATTTTAAATTATTTCACATTTTACCGCTATAACGGTAAATATTAAAAAATGCTCTATCACTTGTTACGGATGATGGCTTTTTCATGCCACAGTTCCCTACTTATTTAAGGCAGAAGTGTTTATTACACTAACCCGTTTATCCTCATACATCATATCCTCTCAATATGACCCGACAACAGAGCATTAGCCGGACGTGTGGGATTCGAACCCCTCCCTCTGAGCGACAGTCAGAGATGCTTCCCGTACACTACACGCCCGATGTGTGAGAGTGAACCCAATTATCCACCCCCCCCTATTATTGAATTTAATTATTTTTAATTTCCCAATACGTCAAAGAACAATAACACAATAAAAAAACCCGACTCTTGCGAAGTCGGGTTTTTGTTATATATGGTTGGTTGTGTTATCCTATACCATTTTTTATAAACCCGACTTTATATACCTCTTCCGCATCATCAATCCATAATAGGACAACGAGGATTACTGGTAATATGTTCATCAAATTTTTCATCTTTTTTTACTTTTTATTTATTTCTTTTATGAGTTCTTTTATCTAAATACGAAACAAAGGTATAAAATGTTACATTAATTCCAAACTTTTTTTAAAAAAAATTTATTTTACACCTTTTTTTTATTCATTACTTCATGAAGTGATGCAAATTGAGGCGTATTTTTTTCTCTACTAACTAATAAGTTGAATAAAGTATCAATAATATCATAGTTTTCATCATTAAATAATTTATCCATTGATTGTTTTATTCTTTCAAGTTTACTTTTATATTCTTCAGGAGTAGGATACTTAATATCTTCATCAACATTTTCATCTTCAATACCTGCTTTAAAACGTTTTGCTAATGCTTTACGAGCGGGTGTGCAAGTATCTTTTGTCATTGGAGTACAATAACCTTTATGTTTTGGGTCTACTGCTTTATGAATCCAATTATCATCATTTTCTTGTAAACGCATTACTTGATTAAGAGGAATATTATAACCATTTGGGTCTATAACTGGTTTACCACTAATATATTCAATTGGTAACCAATCTGAAGTCTGTGGATTATCTGAACCAAAAGCATCACGAACCATTGCAGCATCACCACTATCATCAAGCATAATTTCATATCCACCTGCATTTGAAACCGTATATGTTCCATGAGGAATAAATTCTTCAACTGATTGATCAAAGTCTTCATTAATATTATCATAATTTTCAATATCGGTTTTCCATTGAAATGCATCTTCAGTACCTAATTCCTCAAGTCTTCTTAATAGTATTGGTAATTCTGATTTATGAAAATCGAATTTTCTTCGTTTACCCATTGATGAGTTTTCAACACTAAATTTACTTTTAGTAAATCCTTCAAGATGTGAATCAATACCTTGATTTACGATTCCAACAAAAAGTTTATCATCCTCACCACCAATAGGCGTTGTTATTGGAAAAAAATCATTTACTGATTGATCAAACTCTTCATTTAATTTAGGTTTGAATGTTTTATCAAGTCTTGACATGACTTCAATGAGTCGTTGTTTACCATTATCTTGTTTCATAGAAAGAATATTTATCATAAATACAATTCTATTTATAAAAAACTCTGGCACTATTATTGTTTTTAATTAAAAAACATACTGATGAAAAAAATATTTATTATATTACTAATCACACTCTTTTCTTTTTCTGTTTTTGCACAAGAAAAAAAACTCAGCAATTACGAGAAATATCGCATAGAAAAAGAGAAAAAAATAAATGAAACACAAGAAGAAGTTTTCTTTATTGTAGAAGATATGCCAAAGTTTCAAATTAATTTTGTATTAGATGATCTTCAAGAGTCTGAATCAGTAGTAATTAATAATTATTATAACGATTATAACGAGCCAAATTATCGTTTTTTATTAACATTTGGCTACTCATATCCATATAATTATGGTTATTATAATCCATATTACTATGGTGGATATTTTGGATATCAACCTTGGTTTTTCAGATATCATTGGAATTATTGGAATACTTCTTGGTATTATGGTTCATATTATATTTACAATTCTTCATATTATTATGCAGATCGTGATTATTATAGAAATAGATATTGGAATAGAAGAAATACTGTAATTAGACATAGAAATACTCCTAATCCCTATAGAAATTATAGTCCTTATAATCGAAGTAATCCAAAAACAAAAGTAGTTGCTCAAAAAGAACCTGTTAAAGTAAATAGAACAGTTTATTTGGATAAAAATACAAGAAGAAATGTAAGTGGAATAAACAATAAAGTTAATAATAGAAGAACTACTACATATAAATCTACATATATAAATACACGTTCAAAAAGACCAGCATATAACTCGAATAGAAGAATTGGAAAAAGTGTGCAGCAATCACGTACTCAAAGAAGTACAACTGTACGTACACCTGCAAGTACACAGAGAAGTACATATAACAGACCTTCTTCAAGCAGTAATAAGAGTTACAGCAGGAGTAGCAGCCAGAGTTACAGCAGGAGTTATAATGCTCCGTCAAGAGCACCGTCAAAAAGTTATAATACTCCATCAAGAAGGTCTTCAAGTTCTTCTGGTAGAAGTTATAGTTCAGGAAATTCTTCACGTAGTTCTGGTAATAGGAGTGGTAGAAAAAAATAATTATTCGAATATAGTATATTGAATTATTCTGATTGGTTCGTATTCAATTTCATAAACTTTAAAATAAGTATCAAACAGTGACTTGATATTCAAACTCCCTACTGGATTCATTGAATGAATAATGATTTTGGTAGGGACTTTTTTATTGTTATCAAGACAATAATCGATAAGCCATTTGGCGCAATGATAACCAGTTTTTTCATAATTTTCATCAGCATAGTCGAAATCCTGTACTTTATAATGGATATCCATAAGATCATGATCAAATGAAATTATCTTTGGCAACCCTTTCTTTTGAATTAGTGTAATAAAAGCATAATAATTCCTGACGATAATCCAATCGACTTCGTTATAAATCGGAAGTTGCATGTAACTAAATGCAGTTGCAGGTCTTCTGACATCATCTAAGAAAAGGTAATAGCTCATAATAATATATATATGAAAATTTTGTGATTATGTTACAAAAATAAGATAAAATATGTATTTATCAGTATGAATGTCATTAATATCATAAACGAAGAAATAATAAATCAATTTAAATTTAAATTAAGTAATGATGAAGATAGGACAACAATAACTGCATATAATATAAATAATAAAATTGGAAGTGTTACTTCTGACATTTTATTTGATTCATATCAATATGAATTTGATGATGTTTTTTCTGAAGAAGAATTCGACAAGATTTATCCTAAAGATGAGATTGTAAAAATTGAACATATTGAAATTGATGATAATTTAAAAAATCAAGGAATTGCAACAAAACTAATGGGTTTAATAATGAATACGATGAAAAAGCGTGGATATACACAATTTTATTTAAACGCATCACCAATGGGATTTACTGGTTTAAGATTAAATGATTTAACTGAATTCTATAAGAAATTTGGATTCAAAGAATTAAAACATCAAGGAAATAATGTATTAATGGGTGTAAATTTTTAAAAAAGTTAACCCCGCAGGATTCGAACCTGCACTCTTCTGGACTAATTATAATTAATTTTTATATTTTTTGTTTTTTCCACAATGTGTAGATAATGTTGCATTACAATTAGGACAAACAATTCTCAAATTCTCAATACGATTATCATTATTAATTCCATTAATGTGATCAATAATTAAACTCATTTTCTTATCGCACCACCATTCATCTTGTCCACACATTTCACATTTTCGTTCTTTTAAACCCTTTTTATATAGTTTATTTTTCAAATTTGTTGTATGAACATATGTTGAATTTTCAATCAAAATTTTATTTAATGGTATTGTATTAAATTTTCGTAGTTTTTCACTCCTTATTTTATTTGCATTAAAATGGGAAATATCAATATTATATTTTTTTATATATTTATGAATTGTCTTATAATTATTTCCATGAATATTTAAACCTAATTTTTGAAAAACTTCACGAAATGAAAATGAATTCATTATTATTTCCTTGAAATATTTTTCAGAATAGTTGGGATTAATATTATTCGAATTATTCGTTTTTCTAAAATACGAATAATCAATATTATATAAATTTAAATATTTTTTTAATGTAGTATAATTACTTTCTATTGGTAATAAATCTAATTCAGATAATATTTCTTTTAATGTTGTTGATTTTCTTACTAAGTCAATAAGAACGTCTTTATCATAATTTTTTTTCGATTTTTTTAATCGTTGTACTGAACTGAAATGTTCTGTTGAGATATTATTTCTTTTAATTAAACGTTCAATATTCTTTTTTATATTTCCTTTTTTGGGGTTGAACCCTAATTTTATTGTTGTCTCAACAAAAGAATCCGATTTACTAACAATGATTTTTAATTTATTTATGTTAATGTCTTTATATGTATTATCCATAACAAATTTTAATATAAATACTATAATTTGTGATAAAATACACCTAAAGACAAAATTAAATTGATGTCTTGTACAGATTTGAACTGTAACTGAGTGAGTCAAAGTCACTTGTGCTACCATTACACCACAAGACAATATCACGTGATAACATGATAAATCAAATTATCACGCATTTGGGTGTAAGGACGGTACTGATCCGTCTTCTCCACATTCACAGTGTGGCACATCACATTAATGCTTCAAACACCATATTAATTATTATAATAAAATTCTAAACATTACTTTGTCGAAAATGTCGGATTTGAACCGCAACTCGATATCCCAAATATCGTATGATACCAGATTTCACTACATTCTCGATTATTTTTATATTTCAAAGAACAATTACTTATCATTTAGAACTTTCAACTGTTTTAATTCTACCCTCAATATTCTTTGCCTTTTTGGGGTTATCTTTAAAACTAACTAATTGTTCACGTAATTTTTTCAATTTCTTTTTTTTACTTTTTTCTTTTGCCATAATAAAATCTTTTTATATTATTTAAAAAGGGGTTATAAAAAAACCCCACTCTTTTCAGAATGGGGTTCATGTTTAACTTAAAACTTTTCTTCGAAAAATTAAGCATACTTTCCCCATTCACCATCCTGTGGATGTTGTTGTGGTTGGGGTTGTATGTACACTAAATTTTTCATTACGTCTAAAAACTAATTTTAATTCAAATGCAAATATATGCATTAAAATCATAAATACAAACATTTTCGAAAAAAACTTTAATTTATTATAAAAATAATTGCACCGCATGTATTGCGGTGCAATGACTAATTTCAATTTTAGTCAAGTCATAAAATTTTACATAACCACTATCTGGCATTAAAATTTTAAAAACCATTCCTGATTTA
>Ga0075116_10001101_pt1 | contig 12459 bp, 18 predicted proteins | sample AntAceMetag02UKC_FD_69786 | JGI IMG/M metagenome (GOLD analysis project Ga0075116, IMG submission 69786) | Saline lake microbial communities from Ace Lake, Antarctica- Antarctic Ace Lake Metagenome 02UKC | ecosystem: Environmental > Aquatic > Non-marine Saline and Alkaline > Saline | place...
AATAAGATTATTGCCGACTATAATACTGCTCATCCAACTGTACAAATAACTGCTGAACAATTTGTCAGTAATATAACAGGTCAATATTTAAGTGAATATGTCATTAGTAAGTATAGACAATACTTTAACAATCTAACAATTACACAAATGGTCCAACTTATTGGAACTGGGCCACTAGATACATAGGAGAGAATAATTATGGTAACTTATCCAGGAGCAAAGAAAACTTTTAGTCAAATACAAGATAGTGTAAGTGTCCTACAAGCAACAGACGCTAATCAAACATATGATGAAGTTGAAGCAATTGAAAGTGAGTTGGGTGTAAGTGATACACCTGTGGCTACATCAGTACGTGGTAGACTATTAACTGTAGAATCTGATGTAGTAGTTTTAGAGGCATCAACTATATTTGACCCACTTGATTATGTGGGGGATGGTGGTGGAGATAGCAGAGAAAATGTTACTTTTCCAAATAATATGGTAGTAAAACGTGGAACTGATACTACTCATACTGGAAATCATACTGGTGGTGTATTGTCAGCAACAGTTTCTTTTAATGCTAACTTTCCCAATGCTTGTCTATGTGTTATTTGTACATTACGTGATTCAGCAGCAGCTACAGTGATTATATCAACTAATACTATTGGTGTTGGTGGTTTTAGCTATAAAATGAATGAATACTCAGCAGCTGCTCAAAATATGGGTGGTGTTGACTGGATAGCAATTGGATATTAAGAGAGATAAATTATGGTACAATATAATACAGGAACAGTTAATACATCACTATCTTCTGACGTACACGGAATTGGTACAACATGGTTAACCGACTCCAATGTAGTAGCTGGTGATTTATTCAAGATACTAAACTCAGATGTGATATACACTGTGTCTTCAGTGGCAAGTAATTCAAAATTAACTTTAACTGCAGTCTATGCCGGGCCTTTGGTTAGTGAAGTTGGTTATCAGATAACTAGAGACTTCACTCCAAACTATAGTTTTCCAGAGGTTCATGCTGGAGATATTGATTGGCCTAACATTATAACTCAGGCTTTACGAGACATAGATAATGAAATGAATATTAATTCTGACATATCGTCTGGAATTGTGTCCGATTTAGTTTGGATAACGTCAGATCTTGCTTCAGTTAAATCAGATTTAATTGCAACTCGAATTGATATTGTTGCAGATGAAGCAATCATCACTGCCAACACATCAGATATTGTTGCTGATAGATCTGATATTTTTAATGCCATACGTGATGCCCAAGCTGCATTAGCAGCTGGAGACTCAGCCAATTTTTCTGATGTTATGTACACTATGTATGAAGTATTAGTGGCATTTTCAGATGCACTACCATATAATTAAGAGAGAGTAAAATGGTACAATATAATACTGGTACTGTTAATACACCAGCGTCTTCTGACGTACATGGTATTGGTACAGCATGGCTAGATGGAGCTGCTGTATCAGCGGGTGACTTGTTTCATATCAATACTGAAGATGCTATATATACTGTGCTGTCAATTACTAGTAACTCTGACCTTACTTTAACTGCAGTATATGCTGGCACTCCAGCAAGTGACATTGTATATCAGATTACGAGAGACTTTACACCAAACTATAATTTTCCAGAAGTTCACTCGGGTGACCTAAGTTGGCCACTCATACTAACTCAAGCATTACGAGATATAGACAATGAGATTAATATTGCTTCTGACATATCCATAAGTATACAATCAGATTTAGTCTGGATGCAGTCTGATATTGTGTCAGCTAAATCAGATCTCCTGACCTTACTATTAGATGCAAGTTCTTACCAAACAGTTTCTGATAATCTTGTATCAGCTAAATCAGATTTAATCTGGATTGAGTCAGATGTTAATGTGTTGATGAATGATGGTGGATGGACTAATTTATCTGATGCACTTGTACTAGTATCTGATGTAGTTACAAGTATAGAGTCCGACTTAGTCTGGATGCAATCTGATCTTACTGCAGTTAAGTCAGATTTTACTGCTCTACATGATGACTTATCTGATGTTACCCAGTTATGGTCAGATCTTATAGCAGTAAAGTCAGATGTAGTAGTTATAGAGTCAGAACTAAATGTACTAATAGCTGGTGGGGGTGGTTTTGTAGATAGAGGAGATCCATCAGCATGGGACTATGCTACGGCTGACCTCGAAAATTTGACTGATAATAATTGGCATGAATTAGATCTTAATGCTAATGGTGGAGTTCCACTAACAGCAAAGGCTGTATTGCTTGGATGGATACTAGGCCATGGTAATGATGCTGCCCCAAATGCTATTCATATGTACCTAAGAGATAGTGGAAATTCTAATGACTATAATATCGGTTGGATAACTTGTACTACATTTGAAATTAGGACCATGGACGTAGTTATACCATGTACTGGGGGCAAAATTGATATTAAATCAGAGCCTGATACATTGGATGATATTTTTAATGATGGATTTTTTACTCTAGTTGTCAAAGGTTGGTGGTTATAATGTTAACTTTAATGGAGATAGGAAAATGAAAAAAGTTTTATTGATTCTATTAACAAGTAGTCTCATCATGATGGGGGTTGGCTGCACCCACATTAAGTCTGGTGATACAGAATACTATGGACTTGGTGGAAAAGACATTTCAGGATTCAAAGCAGTAGTAGATCCAAACACTGGTCTTATACGTGTTGAATTCTCAAAGTGGCAAAGTGAAGATCTTGCTCCAGTTGCTGGAGCAATCTTTGAAGCTGGGTTTAAAGCTGGTGCAGCAATGGCTGGCATAGGAGTACCAAAATGAAAACAATATTAGTAGCACAGTATATCTCTGGTAAAAAGAAAAGTTTTGTCAGTAGTACAATCTCATTCTACACTGGATTGTTTCCATGTAACTGGGGAACACCACCACACAGTCATACTGAAATTTGTTTTGTAGAACGGAATAAATGTTGGTCGTCTACAAATCGTGGTGAAAGCATTGGTACAAGATTTGATACAATGGAAAATGTATTCAAGCATCCAGAACGATGGGATGTATTTGAGATACAATTAAGTGAAAGACAAGAAGAATGTTTATACTCATTCTGCATACTGCACCTTGATAAGGATTATGACTGGGTGGGCATTGCTGGATTTGCATTGTTTGGAATTAATAACCAGAATAAGTTCTACTGTTCAGAAGGTTGTGGATTTGGTCTTGCGGTTATTCGTGTGATTAATTTCTATCGAGTATTATCACCACGACACTTAACAAAAGTATTATTAAAGCAGGGTCGTAAAATGGAATCACTTGTTGATTATCAGATACGAACCGCTGCATAATGAATCTCTCCTCTCTTTTGAACGGGGTAACTTCGAATTCACGATTTGAGGTTACCCTACTTTTTTGATGGAAAGTTTAGACAAGCAAATTCTTTAAAGTATTTGTTAGCAGCTTTATCATATGCCATAGCTGCACCTACTTCATTTTTAAATCGCCCAACATACATCTGTTTACCATTTACTTTAATCTGAACATACCATTTTTTCTTTCGTTTATCCCAACATACCCCTTTAAACTTACTACCACTATTTTTAATTTTCTTTCTGTTCATACCATTTTGTGATGCTGTGCATACTCTTAAGTTACATCGTCTACTATCTAATGTATTGTGGTTTCTGTGGTCGACATACTTACCATCTTTGTATGTGCAATCCATCAACTGACGAGACATGTGTACTTTTTTACGCTTTCCAGTAGATTTATCACTACGCACAGCACGCCAATTCCCGGTACGTTTTTTATTGGCATACCATTTCCATTGCATTAAGTAATCATAGTCTTCTGCATCAACTATTGCAAACTTACCTTGTGTCAGTTTTATTTTCTTAGTTGTTTCAATCATTATATTTTTCTTATGTTATTCATATATGTTGTATAATTTGATGTATCATTTTTTGTACCAGAATAGCATATTCTGGCATCCTAATAGCATTTTATGTGTGTTATTACGTATATAACACATGGGACATCCCATATCGTCTGCTATGCAATATCATCATATTCATTAGATAAACGTAATTGTTTAGCAGCTTTAGCTTCATCTCGTTTACGCTGACCTTTTTCACGCATCATTTTTTTCTTACGTTCTATTGCTTCTGGTGTACGAATGAACTTTCCACGCTCATCATATTTAGGATTAACATAGTCAGGATTCTGAATGAATGCATATGCTAATGCTCGCATACGATACCCATTAAACTTAATATCAACAACTCGGGTACCACATGATGATGCAATGAGCAATGACTGACCAGTCTTTGATACCTTTGGAACATCATTAACTGGTATTGTAAGTATTAAATATTGGCCATCTTTACTATACTTAGCACCTAAATGAGTTATATCATTTGCTAATACTTTTGATTTAACATCTTTCTTAATTCGTCTACCCATATTACTGACCCCGAGCTCCACCAGCATGACCAAGTTTTCTAAGTGTTGCTCGTATCTTTCGTTTCTCTCGTTTATCAGTTGATGCTTTTAATCTGTCAGTTAACTCATCAATACTACCTTGGTCAACTGGTGTTTGTTTTGCTTTACGTGCAGCTTGTTGTTCTTTCTTTGGTAGTGTTGCATGGTCTAAAGCCATACCACCCATAATTGGTGGTATTCTTCCCTCAAGTAATAATGCTTGACTTGTTAGATTAATCTGAATTCTCATACCCCCAGATGGATCATTCTCTTCGTCATCACCATTGAGAATAATCGTTCGTTGTCCTCCACATCGTATTGCAGTCTGTCGGAACTCTTTCAATCGGACAATGAGTGAATCAATTGTTTCAAGCCGTTTAATACGAATCATTGGTTTATCAGCTCTGAGTTGTAAGTCTTTAACTGAATCAAGATCACCACCACATTTGTAATAAAACCATTTGTTAGCAGCAGCACATATATCTGAGTCTAATGAGTATGCATCTTCACGTGGATCATTCTCATGGTAATTCATACACTCAACATTATATTGTTTATTATCAACTGAGACATATAAGTCTATAGCATATACTGGAATTTCACCCATTGCAGTTTTACGCCACCAACCATGAAACTCTGCACCTTCTGCTTTGAATCGAAAGTTTACATGATTACCATCCCACTTTATATTATGTTGATTGAATCCAATGTTGGGTGAAGTTTGTTTATCTTTCTTTGTTTCTTTTTTATATTTTCGCTCATCAAAATCAATAAGTTCTAAGTCATTAATTTTAATTTTGATAGTTTCGCCATCATCAAATAATACAACTGCTTTTGATTTGCCATGTAATTCAACAATGCCTCCTTCATATTCTTCACCATCAAATACTGCTAAGACTCGTGAGTCAATATTAAACTTTTTTCGCTTTCCCATCGGTACATCCTTTCTCTAAATCCATTCAAAAAATTGTCATCTTAAGTAACCCAGTCCAGACAGTGAAAAGGAACAAACACTGTCTGGTGTGGGTTACTTCTTCTGACGGAGACCACCGGTATGTCCGATCTTCCGAAGCTGAGCGCGAATCTGTCGCTTCTCAACTGCATCAGTTGAAGCCTTCAGTTTCCTCAAAAGCTGTTCAGCAGTAAGTCCGGCTAACGGATTTACCTTAGCAGTTTTCTTCACTGCAGTTTTCTTCGTAGCTTTCTTAGAAGTGCTCTTCTCTACCTTCTTGGCCGTTTTCTTCTTAGTTACTTTTTTCTTTGTTGCCATTACAATAAACTCCACTCTTGAGCAAGTTAATTTCTGATTTAATTACCGTGCTCATCGAGTAACTAAATCTACGTTATTAATGAAAATACATCATACACTATTAGTTAGAATTTGTCAACTAAAAAGTTTCAATTTTAAGAAAAATTTACAGATTTTTTCTGACTCCAACGCCGTTTAACCACTTCAACATCAACTGTCATTTCAACAAAGAATGAGGTTTTGTCTTCCATAAGCTCAATAACCTTTGGCATAACAATCTTTGCTTCAGATGGTGGAACTTCTAATACAATCTCATCATGTACAGTCATAATGATTTTAGTTTTATAATTACCAGCACGTAACCATTTCCATATTCGGACCATTGATAGCTTCATTAAATCAGCAGATGTACCTTGGCACATATAGTTCAAAGCTTTATATGCAGTCTTGCTTGGAATATGATAACGTCTACCAAATGGATTTTGTATGTAGCCTTTGTTCACCAAATCATTCTTTAACTTTTTGGTTGTATTACGAACTGATGGGAATCGCCGATGATAATTAACACAGAAGCTATCAGCTTCATACTCAGAAGTTGGTAAACCTTTCTTGGTTAATGTTTCAGCAATTGTCGCCGGACCTGCACCGTAGATGATTCCAAAGTTTACACCTTTTGCTCGTTTACGTTGCTCCTTAGAAATATCAGCTTTATCCATACCATAAACATTAGCTGCTACTGCCAAATGAATATCATCATTTATTGCAGCTGCCATAGTTTCATCTTCTGAGAAGTGAACAAAGAATTTCATCTCGACTTGTTTATAGTCAGAGTGATAATTTCTTCGACCTTTACGTGGTACAATTGTTTCCCTCGGACCGAGGATTCTGGGGATGTTCTGGAGATTAATTCGGCTGCTTGAATTATGTATACATAGTTCATTGGCAATAAAATTATGCTCACCATCAACTTCAATATCATAAACATCTACTTTTTTATTTAAATCCTCTACACTTAAGATTTCATGATTATAAATGGGATTAAAACTAAAATCTTCTTGTGCTTTTTTAAAGCTATAATATCCCAATCCAATATGTTTCTGTGCTGCTTTTTGCCCATTTTGAACATGTACTTCCCTAGCTAATTCAACTGATTCTTTGGTAATTTTCTTATTTGTCGAATTAGAATATTCTTTCCTTTTTTCTTTAGCATCAATGCCCCATTTCTTCAATCTCCTAACCATAGCAGGATAACTGATTTTTAACTTTTTACAAGCTAGAAGTATTCGCCATTGACAATCATCTAAAGCACTTACAAATTCTTCTTTAGAAATTTTTATATAGTCTCTACATTGAAGTTGTAGTATCATATTTTGACGATACTCTGGGTCTAACCAACGTTTTTTAACAGCTTTACTAATAATCCTTTTAGTATGTTCTGACATGTTACTACTGTGAAATGATGAGTGTTCTGAGTGAGTCATTCCAACTAGATTCTCTGGTCTATCATCAGTCTTAATTCCATTTTTATGATGTGTATGGTCCATAAAACAATCATTTGTAAGTTGGTTTACCAGTTTTGCTTCTCTATAATTACCATGTCCAGTAACATATACTCTATTATACTTATATGCAGTCATGTCTCGGTGTAATGCTAAAATACGATCCATTGGCTTTAGATTAATAGCTTTTACATATTTACCAGATGTTAATCTAACTTGGTGTTCAGGAGTTAAATCTAAATAGCCCCTATGTTTATGACCTGAACCCTGCCAATGAACCCTTATTACTTTCTTATGACCAGTCTTTCCAGACCATGTAACCTTTTTAAGTTTAAGATTAAGGTTATCATCATAACAATAAACCCAGTCACCCACCTTTACATCTTCTATATTTTTTGTAGCCCCAGGAATTTGTATTTGTGTACCCTTTGCTAAACAGAATCTTCCAGTAAGTGCGGTGCTTTGATTGAACTTACAATGTAATGTTCCATACTCTCTACCATCTGGACCAACATAATGCTCAGTACAATCTTCAACCAGATGATTATAATATGTTGAAATCATCTTCTGGACTTGACGATACTTTAATATCAACGGTGGCAGTAGTTCAGATTTCTTTAGTTTATGTTTCTTAACTGCAGCATGTACTTCATCATGGAATTTAGTTGCAGACCAACCTTGTTCACTGGACTCTCTCATAACAGCAGCTAATTCTTTTGATACATATCGAACCATTGCATACTCATCAAAGCACCAGTTTCCACCACCACTTTTCTTTGTGCTACCCTTCTTACCTTTTTTAGGTTTTGTTTTATATCGTAGTTGAATGCCCATCTTTATGAATGCAGCTGGTAGGTGACATTTTGAACTACCCGGATTGAACGTATCAACTTTCTCTCTTGTATCAACACCTTTGATTTTTCTAGTTATAGTCAACGGTGCAACTAAATCATTTAACTCTCGATATAATATGTCCAGATCTTTTTGTGCTTGATCTCGTAACTGTTTTGCTCGAGTAATGTCAACAAGCACACCAGTGTTTTCCATGTCAGACATACATATAATAACTGACGTTCAGTCTCATACAAGCTAGGACATACTTTTGCCACCTCAGGCTGCAACTTCAAATATAACAGGATAGTTGTTTCGACATCCCACAGGATTCTATCCTTGATAATGTCCGCAGGAGCATCTTGGAATGTTGGTGGTCGACCATAGATCTTGAGGTACTCACGTTTGTTAGCTTTGACCCAGTCTTCTATCTCAACCTTATCACCAATGTCTCGATGTAAATATGTCTCACCACAATATTTAAGTGAATGTGAATGGGTTGTTGAGTACAGAACCTTAGACATGATAAGCGTATCTTCAACTTTTGCTTTACAATTGAAAACATCGATGCCTTCAAAACCAATCATCTTCAAATCAAACTTAGCATTGTGAAAGATGATAGTATTGTCAGGTTGGCTGAGAAGGCGCTTGAGAAATCTCATGCTTTTCTTCGTCTTCTGGTGATATCCCCACTCACCTTTCTCAGTCATATATGCCCAACAGAAAATTCTAGCCCCACCTTCAACAGCATTTCCATATTGATCTGACCTACTAGAATAAGGATTCAACCCCGAAGTTTCACAGTCCACTGCAATTATAGTTCCTTGAAGATTTCGTATTATATTAACCCTTTAAACTTTATGCATGACAGTTATTTCATTATAGGATTCTATTTTATTCTATTTCTGTTATGTTATAGATTCTCTCTCATACCATACTTCTCTTTTATTATTAGCAAGTTCAAATGCATCTAAACATTGCATCATAAACTCTGCAAGAATAAAATCGGGAGTATCTGAATCTTGTTCTCTACTTTCTGAATTTAATAACTCTGTTAATTTCTTTTCTAATCTTGTTTTTTCCATTTTACTTCCTTTCAAACTTTTTATTTTACTTCCTTCTATTGATAATATCCCAAGCAATAAGTTCATTAGTTGATATGATATTAACATCTTGATAATTTTTCTTCGGATGTGGATCATGTATAACCATACCAGTAGAGTTTACAATAACATTATGTGTAGTACCTGGACCTAAGTTTTTTGATGGTACTGTCACTGATATTCCACGGCTAATAGTTTCTTGTTCAGCTAAGTCATGAGTATCTAGTTTGCCTCGGCCCAAATAGTCATAACCTAAGCTATAAAGAAAGTAATAATACACATTAAACCAGTCTTCATTACTAAACATAAGAAAATGCGGTACTTGAATTAGTTCTAATCCAAATAATGAAGCAAGAACTGCTCGCATACAATCACCTTTACCCTTTTCAGTAAATTCTTGATCTCTCTTTTTCATTTATTTCTTAACCTTACAATTGCAGCATCGATAATCATATCAACTTGGTTTATGGGAACATAACTTCCCATAGTATCATGTAATGCTTCTGTGTGTTCATCGATAAATTTTATTGTGGGTTTTAAAAACCATCAATAAATTTCTCATCTGATATACAGCCAGGTTGATCTAATTTCATATTACGTAATGTTGCGTGACATAAACTACAATGATAAGTTATGTCATCATGTCCACAGTAACCTCGATTCTGAGACCATGGTCTATGGAAATTAACTTTTTCTTTTTCTTTCTTAGCCATTATTATCACTTTCTTCTTTTGTTAATGTTGATTTACGTATGCCATCACCACACCAACCATTGTCAGTTACTCTTGCCCAGCTATCAGCTATTGGATCTGGTGCACCGATACGACAGTCACCATCTCGAACTTGAGTACTGGGCATTGGCCCTTTATCAGGCTCATAGAAATGACAGTTACGGCAATATACTTTATCTTGTTCATTCACTTGGTATCTCCAAACGTGTGGTCTTAATTCCAGCTTCATACAATAGATCCAAGCCTTGGCTATCACGATAGTAATCATTGAAAAATACATAAGTAATGTCAGCTTGAATAATCAAACTAGCACAGACTCTACATGGACTTTTCGTAACAAATATTATCTTATCTTTTAATGTGCTATCACACATTGCTATAGCATTCATCTCAGCATGAATACATCCACACTTGCCTTGTTCGTTAGAACATGAGTCATTATGTAATTTCCGTGGTGGTCCATTGTAACCAATTGATAAAATCTTTGTCATCTCACTATTGGTGATAACACATCCAATCTTACTATCCGGTCGTTTACAGGTAGACCGCTCACTCCATAGGATAGCAGTCTTCATATGAATTAATGCTCTGCTTGGTCTATCCATTAGAATATTCCTCTCTCTTTAAGGTTCTTCATATATGAATGCAAACTTCCAACAAAATAAGTAAAAGTTCCAATTTCAAGTCCGAGCGTATCAGCAAACCAATCCTGCAATAATATAGCGAGTGAAATGTCAATTGGGAAGTGGACAAGCAAATCACAAGATCTCATTGTATATATCAAATCAACCTTACTCTCACGTATCATTACCTGATAATACATCGAGCATGGAATCCTAGAAACGCCCCCCATGTTTATAATATCAGCGCCTTGATTAACTATATGAGTCATCAAGTCCATCCGACATTTATTATCTGCTTTAATATTACTATGTATATTAATAATACCTTGACGAGATTCTGGATTAAGCTTGAGCTCTTCAAGAATTCTGAAGATTTGTGGGTTCATACGTTCAGAATAAGTGTATGCAAATTTACCATTATGCATAAATTCATTCCAAACATTTTTACGATGTTCATATGCTCTACCTGGATTACTTGGACCTTTGTCAGTTCTGTCTTGAAGCTCAGATAGTATATACGTTAAAGCATTATGAGCTTTCTCTTCTGTTTGAAAGAAGTGTTTGAATATTCTCATAAATGCTTCATTGTCAGGTGACCAGTTGACAATCTTAAACCCATAACCACGGATTTCTTTTGTTAAGTAATCTGGATCATCACCAACAAACTTATCTTGCATAGTCTGTGGATGAACCGACTGACCCATCTCATATAGATCCCTCTCAGTCTCAATAAGTGCATCTTGAAGATTAGTGTAAATTCTCATGTGTTACTCCTTTTCTCTTTATCAATTTTATCCTGTAATTCTTCACGAAATATGGGAACGTCTGCTGGTGCCGTTACCCCAATCTTAAAATTTGTACCTTTACGGTCGACAATCTCAATTACAATATTACCATTGATGATTATTTTCTCATGTAATTTTCTTGACAGTACTAGCATAATTAAATCCTTTTCTTTTTCTTTTTCCTTTTACGCTTTTTCTTGGTTTCAGACCTGAGTCATCGATGGGTAAATTCCACATATGTCCAAGCTCAGTCAAGTCAGATGTTCCAAATAATTTCTTTCTTATCTTATCCATGACAAACATTTTCTCATCATAATAGTTACAATAGATTTCTTTGTTAAATTGACCCAGCCTAGCTAACACTTCACATCTTGCTTCTTGCTCAAGTAATGTAACAAGCTTTCCATATTTACTATGTTTACCTTGTACTGCCATTAGTTATCTTCCCATGTATTTACTGCTTTACTAAAACCTAATTTGCTTATTGGTAATGATGGTGGAATCTTATCAGTCCATACACCTTGATGTTCAAGCCATCTACGTTTGACTCTTTTGTACGGACCGTATTTTTCTATCTCAACCATTTGCTCACCATGCAATTCATAATGATCTATCATCCTGATATACCACTTCAAAACATCTCTCCACGTTGGAGGTAATTTTGAAATTTCGTTTCGATTATCATTATAATATATTAATTTTTTATCTAAGACAGATCTGGTGTACATATATGGGAGACTTTTAAAGCAATGAAATTGCATGTTAGCAATGTACCACTTGAACCTAAATTCTTTGTAAAACTTAGGACTAATCATACGTGCTAAAACAGATGCAACAGCAGCATCAAGCTGACCCATGTAACCAAGATATGTAGTACGACTATAAAATATAAGCGTAGGCTCATGACCACGTTCACCTCTAAATACTGCACCCATTAAACATCCACCCCACTTGTGTTTCTTCTCAGAACGAATTGGATCTTTGAACCTCATCTCAGTCACTGCACCCTTACGAGCATTGCCTTGAAGTATATACTGAGCTTGGAAAATGAATCGTTCGACTGCATTCTTATCAACATATTCTTTTATCAGTCGTGACCATCTACCAACATTCAAATACATATCCAAACCTAAATCAAAATCATATCGACATGATTTAGCCTGGAGCAGTGTATCAA
>Ga0075116_10001103_pt1 | contig 12437 bp, 12 predicted proteins | sample AntAceMetag02UKC_FD_69786 | JGI IMG/M metagenome (GOLD analysis project Ga0075116, IMG submission 69786) | Saline lake microbial communities from Ace Lake, Antarctica- Antarctic Ace Lake Metagenome 02UKC | ecosystem: Environmental > Aquatic > Non-marine Saline and Alkaline > Saline | place...
CATCTGGCTTTAATTTCTTTACATTCTCTAATGGAGAATATCTTTCCTGTGGCACGACTTCATCTACACACTTTAATGCTTCTATTATTCTTATTCTTTCCTCAAAAGGTATTATAGGTTTAACTTTCTTTTCCATTGTAGCTTCATCTGTTAATGCTCCAACGATTAAATAATCTCCTTGTTTTTTGGCGTTCTCTAAGGCTATTAAATGCCCTATATGGAATATATCAGCTACTACATAGGCATAGACTATCTTCTTCCTTGTCCAGAACCAGTCATAAAAGAAATACAAAACTAGCTTGCTCTGTATGTATGTAAGAGTAATAACTGTCATTTGCTTTATATCTCCAGTAATTAGATATGTTATAAGTCCAAGTATTATGTTTCCTAATATAATCTCGTAGGTAAATGCTTTTAGGCAAAACCTTAACTTGTTCTTATCTCTTATGGCTTTATATTTATTTGCTAATTTTATCCATAATCTCTCGTGTAAATAGAATACGACTAAAAATATACCATGATGTATAAATGTTATTAATCCTACCGCTATCCAACTTTTAGTGAATATCCAAGTAATTCCTGCTAACCAGAATATTCCTATTATCCTCCACACTAAACTTTTTAACATTGATTTTTTATTTGAGTCCTTCATATTTACCTACTACTTTTATTGCCTTTCATATCGACTATATAATTTATTTTCCATTTATTAAAGAAGTAATCTTTATCTTCTTTCCTGTATCTATAAGTCTTATAATCACTAGATTGATATTGGGAAACATGTTCTGGCTTGTGTACTACTATTGCGTCTGGGGTGAACACTGTCTTTAAGTCTTTATTGGTTGCCTCTATAAAGAAATCAGAATGTTCATAGGCTACCTTTATATTAGTATCCCATAATATTTTCTTAAATATCTTTGTTCTCATTAGGGCAAAGTTGAATCCTATATCAACTTTCTTATATTTAACTCCCTTACTTTTCTTATAATTATCTAATGTCATTTCTGAGTAATGGAATGAATCATCATCATGTCTATCAATATCTCCCTGATAGTTTTTTATTTCTCCCCCCTCTCTCACTCTGCCACAAACTATATCTATATCTTTCTTGCTATCTAGTAAACTAATCATAGCCTCCAGATTAGTGTCCTTATCATAAGAGAAATCGTCATCTCCTATTAAAACATAAGGAGTTTTTACACGCTTAACCAAGAAGTTCCTTCCATAAGTTATTCCTGTATCAAATGGTAGAAAGAAAGTCTTAACTCCTTTTTTATTTAATCCTTTGTAGTATTTTAGTTTATCATTATTAACTAGCCCATTATCTGAAACCATTATGTCTATATTAGGATAAGTTTTACTCAACGAAGAAACACACTCCTTTAAATAAGCATCTCTCAAGAATGTAACTATAATTGCTGTTGTCTTATTTTTCATAAAACTTATTTAATCAATTTATTATTCTTTTTCTCAAAACAATTATACTCACTTCTATGTACTGGAGTTTTCCAATCGCCATATTTATGTTCCAAGAATGATTCTATTTCTCTTGGCATATTAAATATTTCTCCATAAAATTCTATGATTGCTAATTGTTCATAAAAATGTGCTGGTATAACTTGTGGTATTTCTTTCTCATCTCTATAAAGATAAGTAATAGCATCTTTACCTTTCTTATCGCTAAAGAATAAATCTATCTTAATCTCATTTTTAATGAAAGAGTATTGTTTTTCCCAAATATGATAAACAGAGAATCCTTTTTCTACTGCCATACTTACTATTTTCTTATCTTGATAATTAACCCAACTACATAAATCAATATCATCTTCATCGTCTTTACAGAATGCTTTATCTCTATAAGCACCCAATAATGTACCGTAGTCTAACCAAAAGATGACTCCTAGTTCATCTAATATAGATTTAAACTCTGATAAAGCATCTTTAGCCAAGATAACCTTGTCTTGTCCCTTATTAATCTCAATCAAATGTGATTGTCCTATTTTACTATCTATCTTGTGATTCTTTCCGCAAATAGTACATTCGTAAGTATCTTTCTTATGATTGAATTTTACTTCGTGTGATTTCTCATTATTTGCTACAAATCTATTTATTTCTTTTACTCCATTAATAGCTTCTATCTCATTTCTTTCCAATGGAACTCTAGCAGCCTCATCATCAAACTCAACAATATCACCATACTGGTATCCTTCTCCCCATCTATTTTGTTTTCTAGTTAATATTTTATATTTCATTACTTTATATAAATTTTTAATTTAATCATTACTTTATAAAGTTAGTTATCCATTTATTTGCGACTCCTCTCCAATCAAATGTTCTTCTAGCCCAATCACTCATAATTCTTAATTGCTCTTTAGTAGGTTGATTCTTTAATAGCATAACAACCTTTTCTACCCATTCCTTTCTCTGTAGCTTATTCTTTATTCCAAAATCATAAGTTCCAGAAGGACACCAATTATCACTTGTCTTTTCACTGTGTATAAAGTATCCACCATTACCAGACTTTTCTCCCATCGCAGCAAAATCTGTAGTTACTGGAATACAACCAGAAGCCATACTTTTACTCAATGAAATACAATCTATTTCAAAGAACTCAGATGGATAAGCAAATATTCTAGCTTTCTTATATAACTTTGCTACTTCTCCATGACTTATTCTTCCAAGTTCTTCAATACCAGTTTCTTTCATTTTCTTTTGTATTCCTGTTTTCCAATCCATTAACTCTTTATTATCTCCATGAACTACATCAAATACTCCCCAGCCATAAGCCCATTTACATTTAGCTTCAGGAACTTGCTTTTTAACTTCAGCAAATAAATCAACTAATGAACCGAGGCTTCTATCAGGCGAAGATGTGTTAAGTAATAAGTAAGGGTCTTTCTTTGTTTCTAAATCAAATAATTCACTATCTATTCCGTTAGGAACAACAACAAATTTATCTTCAGGAATATCAGGGAACAAATCTTTATGTACCTTTGATTTAACAAATACTTTGTCTATTTTAGCTAGTCTTTCTTCAGTAAACTCTCCAGGTGGTATAACATCATGTAAGTCCACTATCAGTTTGCCCGTATTTAGCTCATATTGAGCCATACGAGGCGTTCTCCATAGAATAGTGACATCTTGCTTATCTCTTGGATTCCATGTCCAAAATGGCTTAAATTTGACACCATCAAACTCTTTTTCTTTATGACCACAATTATTATATACAGTTACATTATATCCTTTCTTTGCCCACATCTTGCTTAACCAAATAACTGCTTCTTCAGAACCACCTATTCCTTTCTTTTTAGCAGTTTCAGGTGTCCATTCTTCTTGAGTAAATCCACAGTAATAAACTATATCTTTCCCTGTTGATTCTTCTTTAATAAAATTCTTATTTCTTATTCTACAAATCTGTGGAATTGATTTAAATTTATCAGGTATTGCTTGTAGTTTTTTATATAGTTCTTCTTTATCTTCTGTAGCTTCTAATTCTTTAACATAAACCAACATCTCGTTAAAGTTGTTTGTTTCTTCTCTCAATAAAGTAACCATTTCTTTCACCTTAGCATTTCTAGGACTTATTTTAAGGCACGCTTCCAACATAGGTAATGCCAAGTCAGGTCTGCCCATAGAAAAGAAGGTCTTTGCTAAGTTGTTCATAGGAACGAAGTCATAATCTCTTGGGTTATAAACAATAATTGAATGATATGGTGGTTTTAGTCTTAAACCAATCAAATGATTCTCAACTGCTTTATCATATTTGCCTACATCGTGATAAACATTAGCCATTAAATGATAAGCGTCAGGGTATCTAGGTCTTAATCCTATAGCATATCTACACTCATCTATAGCTTTACTAAAATCTTTATTTGTCCAATGTATCTCTGCAACTCTTAATCTTACTATATACATTTCTTCTTCAGACTTACTCATTGACATAAACTTCTTAAATACTTCTAGTGCTTTATTATCTCCTAATGCTTTTAGTGAATTAGCCAAGTTCCAATACGAACGAGGGTCTTTAGGATTCAATCTAACATCATCTTCTGCTACTTCAAGATTTCTTGTTTTAGCTTCTTCAAACCTTTCATCTGTACTCAAATGTATTCTATCAATATCTTTAATAAGATAAGATTTTAGTTCTCTTTTCTTATCAAAATCTTCATGTAATTTACCAACCCAACTAACACAACCATCGTTCTTTACTATCTGTGTTTTCATGTGAACTACTGTTGGATTCTTATCTTCATCTATTGCGTAAATATAATTAAGTATATATACATCTGCCTCATTTTCTTTCATTGTATCTTTTAAATCAGAAGCACCTCTTAAAGCATCATCTGCGTCTAACCATAAGATATACTTAAAGTCTTTAGGTACTTGAGCAAAGTTATGATTTCTAGCAGCAGCGAAGTCTTTAATCCATTTAAATGTAGAAACTTTAGCATTCCAATTATCCTCAAGGTATTTTTTTAATCCATCAACATCACTTTCTTTATCTGTATAAGTCAATGTTATAAAAACATCGTCAACAAATTGAGCAACACTAGATAAACAAGTATCTAATGATTTTATTTCTTCTTTTGTACCCTTGCATATCATAGCAAGAGCTAGATATTTTTCTTTCATATTATATATTTACTAAGCAAAATTCACCAAATCTCTTGGCAAACCACCTACTACCTGCCTTTGTAGTGTAATAAGCGTATTCTTCTGCTGTTAATTTTTCTTTTAACATTGTATGTAGTGTTTCAGGTACTTCAAAAATCTTTCTATCTATATATTCAGACTTAAAATCTCCATCTTTAAGAACACCTGTATCAGATTTCATTTCCTCTCTCTTGGCTATTATATACATAACTACTTCATCATATTCTTTACCGAACATAACTTTGTAATCGTGTACTATATCCACTATTTGTTTTTGTGGTTTATTCATACATTTATATAAGGTTGTTGTCAAATTGTGGCTCATCTTAACCAATTTGACAGATAAGACGAGCCAGCAACCTATTATTTTATAATAGAAACTCTACTAGCCTATATTGAAGCCATCGGCAAAAGTATTAGAGTCTTGGTTTCTTACCTCAAGGGTAAATTTACCTACTACGGCACGATTCAAATTTGTTACTGCTACTAATGTAGCGGATTAGATATTTCTACTAATCTCTATATGTTTCCATATAGTTCGGACTATCCCTTAACCTTATCTTTTTTAACAGAGTTACATACAAAGCATAATGGTTGAATATTACTTATATAATTAGTGCCATTTTTTGACAATGGAATTATATGGTCAATAGTTAAATATTTTCTGTATTGATTAAATGGTTCACTTTTACCACATTCAGCACATCTATTATTATGTCTATCTTTTAATTCTTCCCATTCCTTTAAAGTAAAACTACCTTCTGCATTTCTCATTCTTGCTCGTCTATTACGAGTTAAAACTAAATGCTTTTCTCTATTCTTGTAGTAATACTTTCTACTTGCTTTATTTATTATATCTCTGTTTTTTAAAGACCAATGTTTGTATCTTGATGTAATTTTTTCTTTATTATCTTTACCATATTTCCTATCAGTTTTAGATTTACATTCTTTACAATGAGAATATCTACCGAATTTACCATCTTTTTTTCTGTTAAATTCTGATAATAATTTTATTTTTTTACATCTAGTACATTGTTTTACGGTTTCCTGATTATAGTCTCTGCACGTCTCCATATTTTTTTAGCTTATTAATGATATAACTATATTCTATATCATAACAGGGCTAATGTCAATACGGATTTCGCTCAGGGTTGCCATGGTTTCCTTTAGGTTTTCCCTGAATTTACAAGATTTTGCACTTATGGTTTCCCATAAGGACGACAAAATTCTATCGTAGTCTCCACTTCTAGCCAAATCTTTGTCAATATAAGGTTTCTTCAAGTGAGCAACTGCTAACTTTTCTGGGCGAATAATTAATACTCTACCAGTAGCGTCACCACTCTGTTGAATGTAACGATGCTTGAAGATTCTCAATGTTCCGAAAGCAGTTTCATAAGTTGAAACGGTTCGTACAATTGAAGATACTCCTCCAGCGTTGTTGACAACAACATTACTCTTTTGGGTGAAACTATCGATTACATTTCGTAGATAACTGCCTACGAACAAATCTGTAGCAACATCACCATTAGAATTATCCCAACTATCTTTCATAAGTCCATCAAGTATGGAAGCAGAAAAAGCTGTTCCAGACGAGTGAGAAGTATGATTTGAAGATTTAGAAACAGCTTCGATGATACCACTCATTTTGCAAGTTGTGCCAGAAGCTCCAGAAGCTAATGTACTACGGACTAAGTCAAACTCTGCAGCATTACCCCATTCTTTGAGAGCTTTAGTTGTTTGTCTTTGTAGTTCATCTACACCCTGATAATGGGCGATATCCTGTTGTGTTCTAGTAACCTTGAAGTTCTTAGCTACATTCTCAACCAAGTTTGTTAACCTAGCTGGTGTAGTAAGAGCAGCTGCACTGTAATCTCCACCTTCGGCTACTGCTAGACTGCCAGCTGTAGCTAATGTGTCGGTTAAGTAAGAGTGAATAGTATTGATTGCTTTAGTCTTAGGCAACATATTCATAATTTGAGTTTCTGTTGCGGTAAGAATCTCGATAGCATTTAATACTACATCTTCTTTTGCTGAAACATCTCCAAATGTCCTTAAAATATTATCTGTAGTCATATTCTATTTAGGTACAGTTCCCGTATCTCAATTACAGTTCGTATGCGTCCATTACAGCTTTAGTAGCTGCATCACTAGCGGCATTAATGTCACCAGCTTTGGCGTATTCTTTTGCTTTTGAGATGTTATCGGTTGCCTGACCTAACTTTGGATTAGATACAAGCACTGATTTTGAACTCTCGGACTTGTCGTATTTAGTTGCTTTGTCAAAAATATTCTTATAAACAGGCATTTCTACCAATTCACTCAAATTTTTATCTGGATTATTAGTCCTTAAAGCATCTAACAATTCACGATTAGCTTCGTGTTCAGGGTTTTTGTTAAAGAAAGTATCTTTATCATATTTCTCCTGCGATACGAAACCTTTTGTGTCGATAGGAGATTCTTTAGTTTCTCCTTTCTCCATTTTTGCTAATGTATCTAAAACGGCGGATTCGCTTCCAAATTTTTCCTTGAGTTTCTCAATGGCTGGTAAGACCTGACCGACCTTGCCAACATATTTGAAAGTGTCTTTTATTGACTTTAAAGCTGATTCATCATCTTTGAAGTCTTTCCCAAGCTCTTTAGATAATAGCTCGTGAACGCTTTCGACATTTTCAGAACCAGTCGATACATCACCTTCTAATGTTTCATCATTAGGTAGGGTTTCTTCGGTATTGATTGTTTTGTCCATGATTTTATATTAGTGCTGAAGTTCCTCGACCTTTTTAATTTAATTAGGAACTCGCCAATATCCCTATAAAGGGACATCGGTGAATTTCTTATTCGAAGTATTGAACTATTGAATCTCCTCTAACCTCTTTCATCAATTCTCTATTGCTCTTGAATTGTGCGGCAGTACCTTCCATTTCATTTATCCATTCAATTACTACAGAAACTACTCCTTCTCTTACTCCATATTCATGTAACATTTCTTCATTAGATTTTTTATCCCTAGGTACAGAAGTTATAGAGTCTATTGTTATCAATTTACTCATTAATTCTTTTTTCACAATTTTCCAACCTTCATTATCAACAAAATTACTAATCTTTTCTTGTTTTGATAAAACTTTTCTTGTCTCTTTATCTAATTTTTTAGCCATATTAATTATTTAATGTTTTAGCTTGCATAACTGAACCTGTTGGGCTTACATCTCTAGCACTCTTAACTGGTTTCTGTTGTCTTTGAACTTGTGCTTGTGTTTGATTAGCTTGTCCAGGTGCTTGTCCACCTTCCTGCATTTGTTGCATCATAGGAATTTGTGGTTTCTTTAGCGTAATACCCATTAAATCAAACATATATTCCATAATTTGGTCTTTATATTCAGGAACAACACTTAAAATACTAGCTAACTGTTGATACATGATGTTTTTATCCAACTTCTCGTTACCAATGTCAAATTCTACATCAAATTGTGACACATCTATTTTCTTTAACAACTTAATATACCTTTCTCCACCATAACTTTCTAATTTAGCCATAGCTCTTTCCTTTTCTTGTAATACCTGCATAGGATTTAGTGCTAACCCTTGACTATTAGCCTTTTCTAGTTGCTCACAAAGCAATTTATTGACTAATAACTGGTCTAATTCCTTAATTTCATCTACATCGCCAGAACATCTTACTATATCGCCTAATTTAACACCTTTAATCATCAAAGGTAGGAAATGTCTTTGTACCCACCTGTCTAAGAAGAATCCAAGATTTTCCTTTATAAGAGTAAAGTATGATTGAGAACTAGCAGATTGAATTGCTGCGTTAGTAGCAGGCGTGCTAGCTGCCATACCTTCGCCTGTAGCAGTTTCAAATGAAGATGTTATCCTTTGTGCCCATGTAATTGCGTTATCCTCGTCCTTGTAAGAAGCTGCACTAGCCTCTTGCATTACAAACTGTTCAATATCTTTAGTATCGTTAACCATTACAGCTCCGTTAGAAGCTAATCTTGAAAGCATTTGTGGTGTAACACCAGAACCTTTCTTAATCTTGAAAATACCTAATTGAGAAATTCTGGAACGATTGATACGAATATTAACAATAGTATTCAACCATAACTGTAACCACATAACTTTTTCACAAACTCCTTTTCCATACCACCTTCCAGGAACTTTGATTAAGAATGCTTCCTCATAAGGTTTAAGTCCTCCTTCATTTCTTTCAACTAAATGTACTAATTCTTTTCCAGGAGTATCTATACCTGAAACTACGATATGACCTTCAATCTCTTGAGTATCTTTATTATTACCAGTAATTAAGTATTCTGGAATTAATCCCCAAGTTTCCCAAACATCAACAGCTTTAGTATTTTTTGATTCGTTGCCACCCATTCGTAATGAATCTGTTGCTGATAATCCTTCTTCTGCTCTTACTTCTGCTGTATTAATCCAATCCATAGATTTAATTTGTCCAACTGACAATAAACCTCTTTCCGTAAATCTATAAGCATCTTGAATGTTATTAGCTGCTGGGTCTATATATAAGTTTAATAAATCTGGCTCTACGATATTAATAGTTCTCTTTTTTGTTTTTGGGTCAATACCATCTAATGTTTTCCATACTCTAGTTCCATCAATAGCAAGTTGTCTTTCTAAATCATTTAACTTCTCACCAAAGAAAATACTATCTAAAACATTAATAGCTAAGTTTCTTATAATTTTAGTAAGTCCAATAGCAGATGGATTCTTAGCTCTGAATTTCATATCTTTTCTATCTATATCAGATTGCTTGACAGTAGTATCTACTAACCATTCTGACATAGGAATCCAAACCTTTTTTAATCCTGTAACTGGGTCAACTGGTTTATCAAATACACCCCAGTAATTCTTACGCATTGTTCTTATTAGGTTACGCATATTAAAAGCAACCTTGTCAGTGACAAAGGCTGTTGCATTTTCCCAAGCATCTCTCTCTCCCCTTACTAAACTAACTGCTTCTGACTCTAAATCCTTTTTATTAATCATATATATATAAACTTAGTTTGTTATCTCTTATTATAGCATTTTATAGCTATATTTACAATAATTATCTTTATTAATTATATTCAGTTTCGTACAAACCGAAGTCTTGATTTAATTCTTCAGAAGAAATAGGCACTTTAGCGTTATAAACTGCTAATGCTAGGCTCATAACTCTATCGTCATGGATTCCTGCAGGTACAGATACCTTTCTTACTCCTGTAGGGGTAGTAGTATATTGGAATGCTTTAAGTTCTTCTATCAAGCCTTCATCGTTTGGTATTTTTATTTTATCCTGTGCTAGTAAAATAGCTAAATTATTTAAAAGGTTCATTCTTGAAGTAGCAGAGAACTTAAATCCTCCTTCTGGATAAATAGATATTCCTGTTCTCCCTAGGTCTTCTACAACTGGGTCACCAATTCCTGTGCTATCGATACAAAGGTTGGCATCAAATCTACGGACTACTGCTTCTATTCTTGCTTTCTGTAAATTGAAGTCCATCTGGTTAAACCTTTCTTGCTTACCTACTTGGAAAGTAGTCTTGTCAAAAGGGGTTATAACAGTAAAGTCCTGATACTTGGCTAAATCCACACCTACCTGATATAAATGCCCAGGATTTGGTTGTAAATCACCATTCCATGTATTCTCATCAATCCTTTTAAAGAACTGAGAAGCCCCTTCTATGAATTTACAATTATATTCCTGCTCATATAAATCTGCAGGCATATCTCTCCTTTCTTCCTCTAATACCTCTTTAGGAATAGCTTTTGTGTCATCTACGGTAAGAATTTGAGTAAACCACTTAGGATTGTCCTTAGCTTGTTGTAATATCTTATATCCATGGTTCATTCCTCTAGGAGTATAGATAAATACAGCCCAGCCTCCGTTCTCAGCTAAAATAGGTCTTATTAAGTCCCATGCTTTAGGATTCTGCAAGCTATATTCCGTAAATACACACCCCAAAGGGTTCGTACCTACAATACTATCTATTTTATCTGTACCTATAACCTGAATAACAGAGCCATTGACTAGGTCTATTTTCATCTCAGTTTCGTTAGGTTTGCCCTTTATAAGCTGTTTTGGCACATGATGTAGAAATCTAAATCCATTCTTGTCTATACCGTCCCAGATAATCTTCTTACCCTGTGTATATGTAGGAGCTAAATAGAAGTAAGTTCCTTTCCTTTTAAAAGCCTCTTTAGGTAAAGCAGCAAAAGCTGTCTTATCCTTACCACTTCTACGATGCCATACTAGCACCGCCCTTTTAATACCATTATCTAAAGCTCTTAAAAAAGGGATTTGATAATCCCTTGGAGTGAAGCTATATGGTAATTTAGTAGTATTCATGTGTAGGCTTACTTTATGTTTTGGTATGTTATAAATTTTTACTACCTAATCTGACAAGAACTCTCTGAGAAACAATCGGACCTCCCCCTCCCCTTTCCCCTTATGCTTGATTATGTCTTTTTTGATACCCTAGACATTAGGCGTGATTATAGTTGATACATTAGTCATCTTCTCTTATAGCGTGGCTTAGAATGGATTACAATGAGCTATAAGTCTCTGTCTTTCTCTATAACCTTGTTATCCTCTATGTTATCTCCGTAATTAGTCATTTCAATATTGATACTCCCCGTCATCTCTGTTCTATCTACTAACATCCCTTTTATCTTTGCCCCTAACTCTAGCTCGGGCTTTCTGTTCTTTGGCTTTGCTTTTATGTCTTCAGTTAAAGCATTAAGTATAAGGTCATCAGTCAATCCAGCTTTTTCACATAGTATCCTAAAGCCTTCTTTATTTGTTAAGTTCTCTTTAGGGTTTCTCGTGGTAGCTTCAGAATAACCAGCTTTGGTCATCGCTGATTTTAAAGATGATTTGTCTTCTATCAAATGCTTAACTGCTTCTTTTTGTCTCATCGTTGGGTTAACATCTCTTTTCATAGTATTACAATGGTTTAATTTATATTCTCTCTCTCTAGTCTATTCTCATAATAGAATAAAGGGCGTGATAGTTTAGTTTAGTTTTTATTACTCTAGCATCTATCTAACTTCTTTTTGCTTCTTCTCTCTCTCTATGACATTTTTTACACTTGCTATCCTTATTCATAACATTACAATATATACACTCCCAGCCGTAAACTCTTTCGTATGTTTCTCTATACTCATCAGTCGTTGGTTTTCTAGTTGCCTTGCCGTTTACATCATACGCCATAGTTTTGTTTTAATTAGTTGATACATTATACCTTGTCATAGTTTTTAATTGCTTAGAACTAATTCTATCTCCTTGTTTTATCCCTATTTCTACCTATTCTACCTATTTCCTCCTATTCCTAAGATTTCTTATCTATCGGAGCATAATTTACATATATCTTCCACTCGCTTAAATTTAATCTTTTACAAGCTTCTATAATATATTTCTCTATCTTTTTTTTTATTGATAGTTTCTTAGCCATTACTATACAGTATAACAGAAAACAGGACAAATTTCAATAGCTAAAACTTATATTTCTTTTTTCTTGTTTAGAACATTTGACATATTATGACAGTATGCTAACATACCTATATAGTCGTAATGAATTAAAAATAATTAATAAAACTATGACAAAGAAATTAAAAGTAGAAAGCATCTTAGAAAAAATGGGTAATGATATTAGAGAAGAAGATATAAGTACAAAAGATAATACCATTGATTTTAAAAAATTAGGTAATAGTTTAATTTTTAAGAAAGCTATTAAAGAATTAAAAGCAATTAATGTTAATGATGAATACTTAAGAAAAAA
>Ga0075116_10001105_pt1 | contig 12410 bp, 27 predicted proteins | sample AntAceMetag02UKC_FD_69786 | JGI IMG/M metagenome (GOLD analysis project Ga0075116, IMG submission 69786) | Saline lake microbial communities from Ace Lake, Antarctica- Antarctic Ace Lake Metagenome 02UKC | ecosystem: Environmental > Aquatic > Non-marine Saline and Alkaline > Saline | place...
CGGTGTATCGTTAGTAGCCGGTACAGATATATTGGTGGCTACCTTTTCAGCAGATCCGGTAGCAGATACCATCATCAGTTACATGGTAGTTAGACAAGGATAAATATTATGGCAATGGATTTTATATCTCGCCATCCTAAGCTTATCTTCTTACTTATTGGTTTAGCCTTAGTGATCCCGGCGGTGTGGGGGTCATCTAAGCTTTACGATAAGATTATAGAAGAAAAGACACTTAGGATTGAGGAGTTATCTTCTAAGCTGACACAGCGTGAAGCTACTATAAATACTCTCACAGAATACAACAAGAAGCTAAGCCAAAAGGTAAAGACTGTACGGGTGGTATCTCCTGACGGAACCATTAAAGAGGTTACGGAGTCAGATACACAATCCGAAACACAGATTACCCAGAAAGTTCAAGAGAGATATAAAGAAACTATACGCGAAGAAGTGTCAAAAATACGAGAAGAGTTTAGCAAGGTCACTTCAGAGAAAAGGAAGCTGACAGTGATGGGCGGGCTAACATTGAATAAGGATTATTATATTCAAGGTTCTTATAATTTCTGGGGGCCAGTACGTATTGGTGCTGGTATTGTTTTTCCAAATATGAACTACCTTTTAGGGGTAGGCGTAGATTTATAGGAGTAGCTTATGGCTATGACAATCGCTAAGATCACCCCTAAAAAGGGTATTAGTTATAAAAAAAGAAAAGAAGCTAATAAAGCTATGAAGGATGAGTTTGGTAGTAAAGAAGAGAAGCCGTCAATGTGGGATGATATCGTGAGCAAAGTAATGGGAAAGAGTTTTGAAGAAAAAAAGAAGGAGAATGATAAGAAAAATCTAAAGAGAATTCAAGATAAGAAAAAGAACAAATAATAAAAGCCCACCCTATTTCTAGGGTGGGTATTTTTACGTCTACTTATTCAAACATACACATGGAACTTCTCCACAGAAGCATGTCTCATTGGCAGATCTCTTAGCCATCATTTGCTCCGCCGATAAGGGCTGAGATTTGAAGTCAGGGATTTCCGGCAGTACCTCTACCGCTGCGCTTAGCTTGCCAGTGACAGCATCATACTCCACATGAGCCTCTACCTCAGGAGCATCGTCTTGAGGTCCATATTCCATCTCGCCGTCAAGACACTCGCAGGGCTTAGGGGCCTCCTGTAGCATCTGTAGCAAAGGGGCTAGGTGACCGACCTCTGCGTAAGGTTTGGCTGCTAGGTATCCTAGGAGGGCGTTGGCTACGTCTTCTCTGATGATAAAGTTCTTAAGTGGTTTTTTCTCTTCCATTTATCTCTCCTTTAATAGCTTCTCTTTTTGTTATGGCTTCCTCTAAAGAGGTATAATACCCTATATGTACAGTCTTACCCCCTATAAACCATCTCAGCCTGTATCTACCCTTAGTATAGTGAATACCCTTTTCTCCTGATTTACAGTCGGCACGTGTTTTTAGTACAGGACCTTTGTTAGCGTTCTGTTCTTGTGTAGTAGCCCATCGGCAGTTCTCATTACAATACCCCATATCATTATCAATACGGTCAAGAGTCATTCCCTCAGGGCGTTCTCCCATATCCTTAAGGAAGTTAGTAAACTCTAACCAATCCTCGCAAACCTTGATACCTCTTCCACCATAATTATGATATTGATTATAATTTTTACAAGTACAGCGTACCTTCATCATATTCCAGCTTCGATAGGTGCGTGTTCCATGATACCCGTGAGTAGGTTTACCTGTCATACTATCTCCTAATCCAAATACATAGCAAACGATTTATAAAATGAGTTAGGTCTACGATCCGAAGGGCAGTAGAAGTTTAGTACCTGACAAGCTTGTGTGTCAAAGCCAAGTGTATCACTGTAGCTATCTGCTCCACATATAGACCCGTTGACGATGATACGACCTCGCTCGAAGGAACTATTCTCGTGCCAATGAGCCAGCCTGAAGAAAGTTACCACAGAGGACAATTGCTTCTGACGCTTGCTTATGGTAGACTCCATGCTATCCTTAGTTTTACCTGAAGCATCACCATGCTCTATGAGAACTAAGTCTCCATAGATATCATAAGTAGCGTATACACCTTCCGTGATATCGAAAGTTATACCCTTCATCTTTACTAGCTGAGTCATTTTTTCTAGCATTTTGTAGACTATATAAGATAGATTCTCTTTTCCTCTGCGTTGAAATGTATTCTTTACGTCAGTACGGTCATGGTTACCCGGAATTCCGGCTATATAAATAGGTATACCTAGCTGGTAAAGGGGGACCAATAAACCAGAGAATAACTTATTGACGGCTTCGACTACTTGCTCTGAGTTAGTAATTTCGCATCCGAGCAATGACTCTGCTTTATGCATAGTGGATGACTCAATTAAATCGCCAAGCATAGCTATAATAAGTTTCTCTACCTTATGAGTATTCTCATGTATATGAACTTCTCTAGTTACATTTTCAACTATCTGAGCTAGTCTCCGATCCAATACTTCCAAGTTAAAGCTATCCGTAGATTTACCTACATGGATGTCGCTAATCAATAGCTCCAGTGTCATGGGCTTGCGTTTAGACTTTGGGATCTTGTTTCGTTTTGGGGGCTTTACGCTGAGGGTACCAAAGGCATCTACAATCTTCTCCTCAACCGTAGTAAGGAAATCCTTCTGGCTCTCCAAAGCATCCCATGACTCCCGCAGTATCCTTGCCTTCTTAGTGTTATTCTTCTGTACGGATCTGTTGATAGCTCCGTCAGTAAATACACTGCGAGACAATGCTAGTCGTAGATTGTCATGATTGGCTTTAGTGCCAAAGTTCTCATTGAATTTCGAGGCAACTTCATTCCATGATAAACCCCAATTACGCATTTTTTCTATAAAAGCAATATGCTCTTCGTTATATTTACTCATCTTCAATCTCCAACATAATTGGTGGGTACTCTTTGGCTAGCCTGATGAACTCCCCTATTGGTGTGTCATCTCCTACCGAAAATCTCCCTTCTTCGTAAAGCTGCTCAGATAAAAAAGGGCACATATACTTCTTCTTAAAGATACCGGGCCAGTACTCTACTAGCCCCACAGGTTCCTTGTATATTTCCCACTCATTACTATCGGCATTATGTCTCTCTGCTTCAGTGTGGTCCTCATATAGAAGGTGGCCATACTCCTTATCTATACCTATTAGGTTCCAAGTATCGTGGCCATCTGTAACGTATACAGTATGTCTGTCAGTTAGTTCCCATATCTCTCTTAAGGTACTCATACACTACTCCCATACGATTGCCTTGACAATATCGTCAGGCCAAAACTGTCTTGACTGTTGAAATAATCCATTACGTTTCTTCCTTACATTTCCAAAAGCACTGTCGGTAATATACGTTACTCCCTCATCATCGGCTCCCCGGCAAATCCTACCAGATTGCTGACGTATAGTTCTGACAGTATCCCAAATTATCCTCTCAATATCCTTCTTATAAAACATGTCTATCATCTTGTCTTTTTTGCTAGGCCATTGGACTTTAGCTATTATCTGAAAGCCAAAAGTAGGTCCTGCTAAATCGACGCCCTCCGCCATGCCACAGGCAATCATTACCTTTGGCTCCTTGGTTTGTTTGAAGTCCAATAACACCTGTTCCTTGTCTTCTTTTGTGTGCCACATAAACCGTGAACCCTTGAGGTGTTTTCTCATTTTAAAAGCTAGCCCATATGTCAGGTGTACCATACCTTTGGTGTCGCTGTGTTTTTCTAGGATACCTTCAATCTGTCTAGCTAAAGGTTTCAGATTCTTGTCTTGATATTTAAAGCTCATGTTATAAGGGTTGGTGACTATTATTTTACGTCTCTCCGGCTTAATAGGATTTTTAGTATCCAAGAACTTTACCTTGCGGCCAATTAATCCTAGCTCCTTAATATCCCTTTTGGCTATTGTCCCCGACATTAGTATGATCTTCTTCGTTGAATTAGCGGGCCAAAGCATGTCAGGCATGCCGCGAAGAGTGGTAGGCCTTACCCGTAAACAAGGTAACATCTCTCCTCGATACTCCTCCACCGAATGTTCAATGAAGTAGTTCATAGGCGCTCGCTGAAGTCCCTGTAATACTTGGCTATATTTCTTCTCTCGCGCTGAAAGTTCTCTGTAGCGAGCCGCTAGGGCCTTGTATTTTCTAGGTATAGTATGCCCTTTGAGCTTATGTTTTATGGCCCTGAACTCTCCCTCAGCTATCTTAACTTCCTCGCCAACCCTGCTTACCTCTTCCTCTAGCCAGATTGCTACATCTCCATGAGTATTTAGGCTTGTTGGATAATCGTGTATATGTTTCCATAAAGTAATGGAGAAGAAGTCGCTCATTATTGGCAGAATGTTATGAGCCTCGTCTACGATTATGTTATCTTTATATGCCTTGTGTAATATGTAGCTTTGAAAATTGAAGCATGCGTTTTTAGATACTTTACATGCGGCCTTAGCTGCTGCGTAAGGACAGCCTGAACAGTAGCTATCGAAGAGGGCGAAGTGTTCCTCGCAATTCTTAGCCTCATGACATTCATATCGTGCCTTGCCTTTAAGAGTATCCAAGTATTTAAAGTCATCCTCGTATTGTCCTTGTAAGGTGATACGGTGGACGATGGTAGCTGTTGACTCCTCTTTACTCTCCCTCCACTTAGCTATAACTTGAGCTATGAGAGATTTACCAGACCCCACGGCGCTGTCAATTACCAGTACATCGTAGCGTTCCCAGTATTTCTCAACCTGTAATAATATACTAGTCTGTTCTTTATCTCTGGGGTTATCTCCAGATATAGAGAAAGGTTTGGGTACGAAGTTTAGGATGCTCATTACTCTTCCCCTAAGAGTCGATCTAGTTTAGTAGCCATCTTTTCCATTTTATTGAGAGAGTATTCTGACTGACAATTCTTAATCCTATAATCGTCCTCGGCATCGCGTAAGGCTTTAGCAGCTTCCGCTACTTTGATGAGCCAACCGGCATCAAACGTAGAGGCTATAATCCCATCTATATCTTGGTTATATTTAATCCTTTTAAGTCTATCCGACATAGTCTTTCTCCCCTGTCTCCGAGGACTCTACGTATAGTTGATCATCCTCGGCACCAATGAATAGCTGATACTTTTCCTCTATAGAGTCAATCTCCTCTAGGAACATTTCTAGCTTAGTCTTCTTCTGTACCTTCTTCTTCATCGTCATTCTCCTCGTACATAGGCTGATCATGTTCGTCTTGATCTATGTAAACTAATCTTTCGCTGCCGCACTCAGGGCAAGGGCTGACCCGTCCGTACTCAAAAACTATATTACCACAAGTTCGACAGTGCATCTCGATATAAGACATTAATCACTCCAAATCATCTAAGGTTACTTTATAAAAGTCCATAGCCAGTAATATCTCTTCTCGTACAGTCTCAAGAAGCTCGGCATGATCTGTGGGTAGGTCCCCGTACTTAAGTTTCCTGCGGAGGATATCCTCCATAATAGTATGAAGTACGCAGTAAGCCCCTGTAGCATTGATAGCTCTGCGAGCCAATAACTCATCATCGGAGCCGTCAAACTCTAGTATGATTTTACTCATCCCCATCTCCTTCACTACAAATCAATTCCGCTAGTTTATATATATACCTAGCATCATTTACATCTGACTTTGTATAGTTTTCATCCTGTACATTTTTCCACATGGCAAAAGGTATCTCGATTGTCACAGGAGTATTAGCGGGGCCTATGCTATTTCCAGCCCCCCAACCTAATTCTCTACTACCAGTACCCGTCCTCACAAGTTCAATGAGCAGAACATCAATAGGATGATAATGCTTCAGCACTTCTTCGAGTTGGTCGTGTAGAGAGTTTAGCCGCTGAGAGACAGGCCCTCTGGCTACCAACTCCCCGGCATCCATTTCCTTGCCATCTTGTATAATACAGTAGCCAAGAGATATGGAGGCAGGATCTATGATAAGCACAGTACCCATTTGGATAGCGTTCTTATGCTTTAGTATCTCCAGAGCTATTGCTCGGTGGCTGAACTTTTTTAGTTTTCCTGTTTTTGTTTTTGACTTTGGGAACTTTTGGAAGAGCGTCATTATTTATAGCCTCCTGTTTTTTCATCACCTCGTTATGTAACTCAGAGGCTAGTACCCTGATGGCGTTAGCTGCGAATTCTTCTTTGGTTAATCTTAGATCATTAATAACTTGCATGACGAACTTCTCATCGTCACCACTTAGCTTTGCTACGAATTTAGTTGTCATATTATCTCCCCTTGTATGCTGAGCGTATTGAACTTATCATCTCCCTACCGCTTAACGGAGGAGATACCATTGTGTTATTCCAAAGCATTAAAATATCAGTAGCCTTGGTTTCATTGTAACCGGAGTCACGCGCCATAGCGGCCATCTTAAAAGCTGTGTTATGTCTATCGCCATCGTGGACTTTACTCATGAGCATGGCGTCGAAGACTTCAGAGTAATCCCTGTCCTCGTTAAGGGTACGGCTTCGCGGCATTTCAATCTTGACTTTGGATTCGTAGTCTGTGAGGTCTAGCTCTTCGCCCTCATTAGATAGTATGCGGTTCTTTCTTTTGCCGGGATACTTCTTATGATAAGATCCGTTAAGTCTAATTATGCCTGAGGTCTTGTATATGCTGAGATCAATCTGGGTGCCGAAGGTCTCCTTGACATACTGTTTCTGTATATATTGGATATTCTCCCCATACATAGGTACCATAGGTAGGTGGAAATGACCTGAATCAGGGGACCCGGAGGCATATTGCTCGTAAGTAAGGCCCATACTATTTAACTTAGTACGTACCTCCTCTATAAGCTCTGGCTTACCATCTATATCTATATACAGTATATCTGAGTATAATCTATACCCAGATAACCCACGAGTCCTGCCCGTATCCTCTATAAGTTTTACCGCTTCATCATCAAACCCGTAAAGTGATGTAAAGCCTTGTAAATTATCTAGCTCATCTTTAGCTCTTAGGTCTGGTAGGCCCTGTCTCCTTACGTCAGCTCTATACTCATAAAGGATTCTCATCTCTACTCCTCTTAGCTTGTTGGTAAGCCTCACTAGCATCCTTGATATCTGCAAACTGACCTAGGTATATAGTCCTACCTTTACATTGAATAGTGGCCTGCCATTTACGATCCTTTTTATGCCATACAACACCTACGAATCCACTTGTATTGTTTCTCGATTTAGATTTATTTCTCTGCTGCTCTGTGGAAGTAGACCACCGGCAATTACCTTTGTTATAGTTACTGTCGTTATCAAGCCTATCTAAAGTCATCCCCTCAGGTCTCTCACCCATATCATCTAAGAAATTTATAAAGGTACACCATCTATCACAAACTGAGATACCTCTACCACCATACCTACCATAGTGGATATGATTAGGGTTTAGGCATCTCTGCTTCATTGAGAGCCAACTTTTATAGGTGGATGTCTGGGGTTTACTATGACCATGCTTATACATTACTACTCCTTTAATCACACCTCACTCGTAGATCATCACCTATGCTAATTCCGCCATGGCGTATTGTGACGTTCCAATTTAATTCCTCATTCAACTTCTCGTAGCTATAGTTAATAGCATCTTCAGCTAATTCCAAATCATCAGGATGGACATGCCATACGGATTCATCGTGGAAGTCTGATATATAAGGATACATCCTAATCTTATGCTTCAGCCTATATACATTACGATGATACAATAAACGCTGCAACAATTCGTGACCTGACTTTTGGACTACGCGATTTACGATGTCCTTCTTCTTAGAGTTACATACACAAACTGGAGTACCTCTAGCGGATACAACCCATCCTCCATTATTATACCACTCTTTGATGAGGGCTTTATGATAGGAGTGTTTCCCGGCAAACAATACATCGAGTTTACCGAGGAAACGCTGAGCCTCCTTTAGGGGCATATCTTCCTTGAGAGCTAGGTTAGTGGCTCCGAGTCCGTAGAACCAACCGAGGAAGGCTGGCTTGACTTGGCTACGCTCATCATGACATACCTCTTTGGCTTTATCTCTCTTGGCTTCTGTGATATTATCTATGTCATAGTTAGCCGCTACCTTAGGAAAAAGGGAGTGAGCTACAAATAAATACCCATCGTGAGGATCTGATCCCTTGCCGTATAGTTTCAGCAGATTCTTGTCTTGGCTAAGATAGGTAAGGACACATGGCTCCAAGGAGTTGATATCCTCACGAACTAGTAAGTAACCCTCAGGAGCCAAGAAGCATCTGAGGAAGGATTCGCGTTTCGGCAAAGCTAATAAATTGAGTGATGACACTGCCTTATCTCCTAATGTATATCTATAGCTTCTAAATTTACCGAGGGATTCTTACGGTTCCTCGTCCTAATTCGTCCGTCCGAGTTTATAATCTTACGAGTTCTCGGAGTAAAGTTAAAATCACTCCATACCCTCTGACTCTCATTGAAGGTAGCCCCTGAACAGTCATAGCAGAAGAAGTAGCGCTCATCATCAGCACAGGATACCATACTGTCTATATTGGTAGAGCGACATTCGGGGCATCTAGCTTTCTTAGGTTCTCCCTTATTCATCTGCTTAGTTAGTTTACGTATATGAGCTTCTCGTGCTCTACGTTGATGTCGATTCATATTCCCCCCTTTAAAACCAATGCCTGACTTCCATTGCCCATTTATACGTCCTAATCTCCTCTGGAGTTCTAGGTTTGGCTGGGTCATTCTCTTCAGACTTAGGTTTAGGTTTACAGTATTTCCTTACGTCCTTAATGATATCGTCAATTTTAGTCATGAAGGACAATCTCCCTCATCATAGTCGAGCTGCTTATAATCCTCAACTCCATCATCTATAACCAAAAAGTTAGCCACTACTTCATTAGCTTTATACTTCTTGACATTGCCACGACTAACGCTAGGTATCATGTCGTACTTAACATTAACCCATCCCCCCTCTAGGTGGATTACGCCAATGTTAATCATGCGTATATCTTTTAAGGTAACATCCTCAGGGGGCAGCACTAGTACGGTACAGCCGATGAGGTCGTTTGGTACTTGTATAGGATAAGTTACGTCATAGTTTCCGAAGATTACTGACGTAGCTTTCATGGGTAGTAGTTTCATTTCTTAGCCTCCCTCTTCATCTTGGCTATTAAGGCCGTAGCCCTTTCGTGCTTTAATTCTAGCTTTAAACATTTGTCAATGTAAAATGTAAAGTCTTCATAGGATTCGTCTAGCTTAATCTTTAGGTCTATAATAGTACAAATTAAGATAATACCTACGATGATAATTAGTGCTTGCATAATTTCTCCCTCTATCCTATCTTACCGCTGCTACAGCGAGTTGAAATTGTGCCCGGCACTTTAATGCTAATGTGAATTTTGCCGTCAACTTGATTTTCCAGTAAGGCGTGTATGAACTTTAGCTCGTCCCTCTTAGCTCTATAGTCGATGAGCAATTTACCAAACCAGTCTAGCTTTTGTAGGGCAGCTTTATCAGCCTTTAGTGCTCCCTTGTCGGTGGAACTCAGCGTTGTTATTTGTTCTCGCATGCTCTCTTGTCCCTCTCTAGTTTACTATAATGCTCATAAACTCTGTGTAAGTTAAGCCGCCTATTCTCCTAGGCCTACATTCCTTCATGATGATTTAACCTCCACAATCTTCCCCTCGCTCCTAGCCTCTAGTATGAGGTTATGTACCCAATCCATAAACAATGCTGCAGTAGTCTCCACAGCCCTGATCTGTATAGGAGTATCCCCTCGACGTTTCGTTTCCACGATGATTTCCTTTTCGCCTTTGATCTTCATGTTACCTCCTAAGGTAGATTCGGCCTAAAGCCCAAGGGTAAGCTACTAACTATTCTTACATACTCTGTAGCTGTGTATACCCCTTCATCAGGTGAGAGTCTACCACAAACTAGGCCTGAAGTCTCTAGGGTTAAGTGCATCCGTAGTGCCTTGTTCTTCCACATAAAGTCACGGATGTATCTCTCAAGTTTCTTGTGATGTTTATGTAGTACGTCTACGGCATTAAGATTCATACGGCCTCCACTTCTTCATATCTTCTTTTGACACGGTTATATTCTGCGTAATGTTCATGCAGTAGGGGGGATTAGTACGTGAGATATTCCACCACATAACCTTCATCTTCCATATCTCTTTCTCCGGTACATAGAAGGACTTGATAATCTCTATGGCTACAGTGGTGTTGTTCTCGTGTTTTCTTAGCTTTGTCATCTAGTCCTCCCATACTGTTAGTGCGGTATTAATCCTTATATAAACCCTCTCTTACCATATAATGAATTATCATGCTCATGTTACATTTAATATGAGCAGCATGAGGCTGGCCGGATTCTTCATCGATTAACTCTCCATCCATGATAGCGGTGGAGTGCCGTAAAGCACAAGCCATACATAGGTTGATAGTATCTTCGCCCCAAAGTTTCGTCCAGTTATCCCTGCCGTATTTCTCCTCGCCCTTTTTCCAAACCCTAGCCTCAGCTCTCATAGCTGCCGTAGGGAGGAGGGTCATATCTACTTTACCGGAGTTGAATCTCTTGGCTGTTACCGCATGCTCCTCGGATTGGCCTAGCTCTCCAGACTCCCGCTTCTCTTGATTTTCGTCATTGATAACAGAAGAAGCTAAGTCAGCTTCCTCGATGAGTTCGATGAGGTCTAGGCCGGTCTCTATCCCCCTAACTAAGGTACCTCCCTTACGTATACCCCATTGAATTCCTATGAAATCTTTCATATGGGCTTTATAATCGCCGGAATTATGTAGTATCTCAACAATAGTAACTACCCCTCCGTCACGAGTCTTCCACTTCTGTCCTACTTTAAATTCCATATCATACTCCCTCGATAGCTGTGATGATCCTGTCATACTCCTCGGCGGTAGCTTCGTCCTTGGCTATCTTAGCCTCAAGGTCCAACAACTCCTTTTCTAATTTCTCAGCTTCCTTTTTGTTAGTATTCATATTAGCCACTAAGATGTTCTTCTGCTGCCGGATACTGGATAATGCATCGCGCTTTGCCATTAGCTATCCTCCTTGGTATATACTTTATAGGTTTTGCCCTGTTTAGTTATGTCGAATACTTTAGTTAGAAGCCACTTAATCTGAGGAGGGGAGTCCACGTTGAATTCAACAGCCTCCATCTTGTCAGCCAAAGTGTCTTCAAACTTTTGCCAGTTCTTATTTATGTCGCCCTTTTTCGTGTGCTTATCATTCTTGTTGACGAGTAACCCCTGCTGAGCTTCCTCGTACTCTTTGATATACTTGGCTACTCTTGGCTCCGCTATAAACGCAGCTAAGGCTATATCCATCTCCTTGGTTATCTTGTCCCTGTACATTTCAAGGTTAGGTAAATCCAAAGTCAGCCCCTCGCCATAAGCCTCGATCTGTAGCATTAACAGAGCCATGAAGTCCTCGGCTATATAATCCCAATAGTAGCTTCCCCATGTATCCTCGTGATCTTTTATACATTGGCAGAATAGTTTATACATCTCCCATGTAGCTGCCGAGTCTAGTTGGTTATACCAGCCAAGAATGTCAAAGGGGGCCTGACACATATCACCCTTGGTAAGGTTGTTATCTTTTAACCATTTATTTAGAAAAGTGGTATTAGCTGGCCAGTTGATTAGCCTAGCCATGCCTTCGTCTAGTGTCCAACACTGGTTATCGTAACCCTCGTTAGCTAAATCCATATAGGTCTTTCGAGTACAACATTTGGCTTGTGTAAGTTTTCCGGTAGCCCTGTATAGCACTGAGCCTTCGTAGTAATAATTATGGGCTACTAGTCCTGTTTGTTCTGATAGCCAAATGAACATGGCCTTTTCCAGCTCATGATTTATCAGCCCCCCGTCAGGGTCTCTTATCTCCAATGAACAAGAGAAGTCATCGTTATGATAGGATATCGACCTTACCCAGAATACTTCACCCCATATGTCAAGGCCGGAAGCCTCGAAGTCAAAGGCGAACTCTTGTCCTGCTAGTATATTAGTTATGAGGTCAAAGCTCTCTTGGTCGAGGCGTAGTAGATTCTTCACAGGATGAGGAGGTCTTACAGCCCACAATAACTTGTAGTATTTATTCACGTATATTCTCCTCTAGCTGGAGCTTGATAAACTTTAGCAGCTTATCCTCCCTGCCACAGAGTATCATAGACAGAGGGCATACATTACCTAATATAGGATTGTCAGTAGTTAGCCATAAGAAAGTCTTATCTGTATCGCCATCAAAGTAGTCTTCAATTAGTTTCCAGATAATGCGTACCTTATTCATGGCTCCTCCTTTGGTTTACTTCTTCTCTTCCCAATATGGTAAATCAGGGCCGAACTTCCATCTAAGCTCCTTTGGGTCGTCTAAGTCTACCCCCTCGAATAACCCACCCTGCTCGTGCGCTCAATCCTCCATTTAAACATTCAAAAATCCTTAGT
>Ga0075116_10001106_pt1 | contig 12410 bp, 10 predicted proteins | sample AntAceMetag02UKC_FD_69786 | JGI IMG/M metagenome (GOLD analysis project Ga0075116, IMG submission 69786) | Saline lake microbial communities from Ace Lake, Antarctica- Antarctic Ace Lake Metagenome 02UKC | ecosystem: Environmental > Aquatic > Non-marine Saline and Alkaline > Saline | place...
ATAAATGGTTTGTATTCATCGAGGCGTGTCGTCTTGGCGTCCCGTGGTTTGGATTCATTCACGACGCGAGCAAGTTTCAGCCTTGTGAGTTCTTCCCGTATGCAAAATACTTCCACGGTGATTTTGTGTATGAGTCGTGGACGGATGTGCCCATGTACGTCAAACAACATCACCCAGGGACAGTGTCGCTCAAAGCTGACGTTAATCTGGCCTTTGATGTGGCGTGGCACCATCACCAGAAGCACAATAAGCACCACTGGCAGGCATGGCTTTACGTAAGACGTGATAGCCTTGTTGCAGCAAGCGATATAGGCACGCAGCGGTGTTCGCACATCATAGAGGAGGTAACTCTTCCAGGCGAGCGACCGGAAAGAATCACACCTGGACCTATTCACATCGGTCGCACAAAGATCCTGGTCAATGGTAGCGACGGCGCTAGATGCCTTCACTGCGGGAAGACATTCCCCCTGGATATATTCAGCGCCTTACCAATGCCAGAGCGATACATCAGCGAGATGGTCGCTGATTGGCGAGGTGCTGGCAGGGCCTACGGCAACCCCAACACAGTTGAGTGGTATGAGAAGAACAAGCACAACCAGATTATGCACTCAGAAACGCGACGACGGGTTGAGGAATTATTAAATGATTTATAAGAAACTGTCAGAGGGAGAAGCAGCATTATTAGAAATACTAGAACATCCCCTCTGGTGTTCAGAATTTTTACGTAAAGAAGCAGATCCTATGTGGGAACTAACCTTTTATCAAAAGGAAGTTCTCCTTGATTGTGGAAATTATATTAGTTTTAGAGCTGCCAGAGCAACTGGCAAATGTCTCGATAAAGATTCGAGATTAGTAAACACACTTACAGGGGGATATAAAACTGTAGAAGAGTATTATAAAACTGAGAAGGAACTATTTGTTCCAGCTTTAGATCAAGATACTTTTAAACAAGTATCATCTAAAGCTTTTATCACTGATAATGGAATCAAGTCTTGTCTTAGATTAAAAACAGTTTTAGGAAAAGAAACAACAGTTACAGAGGAACATCCATTCTTAACTCCTAATGGGTGGGTAGCAGCAAAAGATTTAACTATAGGAACATACATTGCAATTCCCCGTTCAATCAAATTTTTTGGTTATAATGAATCCTTTAAAGATTCTGAAGTAAAGATGATTGCTCATTTTATAGCAGAGGGTACTAGAAATACAGGGTTATTAGCTTCCGCTGAAAAAGAGTTTATCATTGATATGCAGGAATTTATAGGGGACTTTGGTGGGGAAATATATCAATATGAGGATAAAAGAAGTACCTGTGTTCAATATAATTTTAAAGCTTCACCACACTATAAAAAACTTTTACGCAAGCTAGGTTTACTCGATAAGTATTCTCATCAAAAGTTTATTCCAGACGCTCTATTTGAACTACCAAAAAGACAGATAATAATTTTATTAAGTAGATTATTCGGTGATGATGGTTGGTACTCTACGGGAGTGGTTGGATATTCCTCCTCTTCTAAAGAGCTGGCATATAACATCAAACATTTACTTTTACGTTTTGGAATTCAGGGATCTATTAGTAAGAAGAAAACTCCTAAAAGGGATGCTTGGATAATAGATCTTTCTGGTGACGACGCAAAGAATTTTCTTTCTAAAATTGGTTTTTATACACACAGGAAAAATACTTTTATAGAGATACGTAAAGTATCTAATAATACATCTGACACTCTACCATTAATAGACTATAAAAAGTACCGTATAAAAAGAGCAGATGAAAAGTATACTAGGGCATTATCTTATTTTCCAACACTAAATAAATCTAAACGAATTGTTAATAAGGATGCAGAGTTAATCAAGTTCCAGCAGGTACGATGGGTAAAAGTAAAAGAATTAGAAGATGTTGGTGAACGTCAAACCTACTCTATAGAAGTAGAAAAATATCATACATTAGTAGCTGATGATATATACTCTCATAATACCGAAGCTCTTATAGATCTCTTAATATATTATTCTATTAATGACTTCTTTCCAACACATGTAGTAGCTTTAACCACTCCTAATAGAGTTCACCTTACTCCCATATGGAGAAAACTAACCCGTTGGTTAGGGTTTCATCCATTCTTAAGACACTTTAGAAAGTCTATTAACTCGCAAACATTTACTCTTGGCTTGTCTAATGGTTTGACTATTGACTGTCGTATTGCTGGTGTTATGGGTACAGGAGCTTCTGTTATTGGTTTGCACTCTCCAATTATTCTTCTTGATGAGGCAGGTTTTTATAATTGGCCTGTGTGGGTAGAATTAGGTCCAACTCTTAACGTATGGGAAAATGGATTTAAGTTATATGTTTGTGGGACACCTTCAGGTCAGCGGGAAAACAATGTTTTATACTACGCTGATATGGAGTCTCAACAATATACAAGACACAGAGTTTCATCCTTTGATAATCCTAGGTATACTAAAGAAGATGATGAAAGAAATCAACAACAGTATGGTGGAAAAGAAGGCGATGATTATCAACGATTAATTCTAGGACAACACTCTTCACCAGTTACAGTTCTATTCGCTAAAGATACACTCCCATTAGAACCATTCAGTACATTTACTGCTACCCTAAGTAATAGAGACATAGAGAATGATCCTGCAAAAGCTTTAAGATTATTGGAATCTTTACCTAAAGAAAAAGGTATGGTTGCCGCAGGAATTGACTTGGGATATTGTTATTCTGAAGATACTGAGGTTTTAACAAGCAGGGGTTGGTTAAAACATTCTGAATTACTTGGAAATGAAATGGTTGTATGCTATAATACAGAAACAAATCTCTTACAATGGAACAAACCTGAATTTCTTTGGCAACAAGATTATAGTGGTAAAATGATTGAAGTTGCTGGTAAAAGTACAAATTTTTGTGTTTCTCCAGAACACTCTGTATTAGTAAGTAAAGTTAAAAATGGAATTCAACAGAGGTATGAAAAGTTATTTGCCAAGGATTTATTAACACTAAAGAATGATAAATTTAGAGTAAAAATAGCCGGAGATTTTGCGGGGGTTTTAGACGAAGCTGATACTGTAAAAATTCCCTGGTATTATTGCGATAGAAAAGACAGGAAAAAGTCTGATGTTAAGGTAAGTATAAAAGTATGGCTAAAATTTTTGGCCTGGTTTATCTCTGAGGGGTCGGCTACAGCCAATCGAAGTTGGGAAATTAATATTGTTCAAAATGAAGCGAGATACTCAAAAGAAATTGAAGAAGTTTTAACTGCTTTACCTTACACAATAACAAAAACAGAGAAGAAAACTTCTGTTGGCAATACTCTTTTTCAATGGAGAATTACTTGTAAAGAACTTTGTTTATGGTTAAGAGAAAATTGTGGGATACATGCAAGAAATAAAAAAATCCCAGATTTTATTTTTAATTGTTCCACAGAAAATAAAGAGTTGTTTCTTAGAACAATGCTTCTTGGAGATGGAACCAGAATAAATTCAGACAGAAGTCCTCAATATACTAGTTCTTCAAATGTTTTAATAGATCAAGTTCAAGCTCTTGCTATTTCCCTTGGATATTCTTCTACTAGAAGTTACTATAAAAAGGGTGTTAATAAAGTAAGTATTATGAATAAACAGGAACATTGGTTAACAAGAAATTTAAATGTTAAGGAAATAGAGTATAACGGAAAAATTTACTGTTTAAAAACACCCACTGGATTTTATGTAACTAGACGAAAGGGAAAAGTAGCAATACAAGGAAACACAGATCCAACTGTTATTTCTTTATTTTCAAATACCACTGGTCCTTGGAAACACTTTGCAAGAATCACTCTTTTGCACATAGAATACCCCAAACAAGTTCGATTTATTGATAAACTAGATGATTTATATGGATTCTCTTTTCTAGCTATCGACGAAGGTAGTTCTGGTTTATTTATTGGTCAAGAAATATTGAGCGATAAATATAAGCACAAGGCTTATGCTGATAGATTAATTACTGTAGCTTTTGGAGCTATGGCTGAAATCGGCTTAGACTTGGACGGTAATCCTCTCAAAGTTTCTACACGGAATTTGGCAGTTGAGAAACTACGCAGCCTATTTAATAACAAATCAATCTTACTTTCAAGTAAAGATTCTAGATTGATTTCTGAATTACAGCGCGTAGAAGGAACTAGAACTCCTAGTGGTAATACAGTATACCGAGTAAGAACCCCCGGTGGGTCATTACGCGGGGAGGATCATAGATTAGCTTCTTTCCTTTGTTTCTCATACGCCATTTATATGAAAGAAGACTATAAAGAAAGTAAACCAAAACCCACCAAACTGTGGAGTGGCGCACGGTGGGGACGGGGACGGGAGTAGTGAATGAGTGATGAAGTAAGATCAGATATTAGACATTTTATGAAGGCAGCTTCTTATAGGGAGTTTGCTCCTTGGGAGACTGGTACTTTTCCACAGTCTAAAAACTCCATAGATAGATTATCTTTACCAGAAGATTGGTTAAATGTAATCGAACTATGCTACTTCTTTTACGAGCGTGAAGGTATCGTAAGAAGTATTATTGATAAGCAGGTAGAGATTGCTATTAACGGAATTTCTATTGCTGCTTCTACAAAAGAAGAGATGGATTTATACTCTTATATAACCCCTTCTCTATTAACCTTCTTGTCTGAGGGAGCTACAGAATACTTACTTTCTGGTCTAGTTATTCCAGAAATTGTTTGGGGAACTGTGGCACCAGAAGAATCAGGTTTAGATAAACCGTATATAATTCCGCAAGATATTTGGATTAGATCTCCCCTTCAAATTGATTTAAAATCAACACCATTACCAAATAGAATTGTACCTTATTGGGTAGTTGATAGTGAGTCAATTGCATTTATTACTAATAAGGGAAAATATTCAGATGGAACAGTTGATGAGGAAACTTATAAACTACTAGTAGAAAATTTCCCAGAGTTTATAAAAAAGGTAAATGAGGGTGTTACTAAATTTGCTTTATTGGATAACTTCGTTATTCGTAGAAAGCCGCTATTAAGAACCCCATATCCGATTCCTTATATTATGCCAGCATTAGAAAGTCTATTCCACAAGCGTAATTTACGCAAGATGGATTACGCTCTTATCTCTCGTGTAATCAATGCTATTCTCCATGTTAAAGTGGGTAATGATACATATCCGATTACTGAGGATGATACCGATATAATTACAGATCTTGAGAGTCAAATTTCAAGGAGTGGTTCTGCTAATCATAAAGCTAGAATTATGGAGTTGTTTACTAACCACACTGTAAGTTTGGAATGGATAGTTCCAAATCTTGATGCAGTATTAGATACAGGTAAGTATGATGAGATAAATCAAGAAATTCTTTATTCTTTAGGATTCCCAAAGTTTCTAGTTACCGGGGAGAAAGATAAATCTAATACCGGAAGTTCAGGTTCAGCATTACTTTCGCCTCTTAACTCAATGGCTGCACTTAGAAAAGATTTTGTTGAGTTCTTTAATTATTTATTCCTACAGCTTGCTGAAAAGAATGGATTTAGTAAGAAGCCAAGAGTTTCTTTTGCTCCCCTTAATTTAATTGAACTAACTGATTTACTTAGAGTTGGTGAATTATTGGAGAAAGAGGAAATTATTTCTAGATCGAGCCTGGCTAAACTAGCTGGTTTTGATTATGAAACTGAGTTACATATACGTTCGAAAGAAGAGGCTTTAATTACGGAGATATTTGGAACACCAGAATCTCCAGGAGATGATACCGAAGAAAATGAAGAAGATAACATTTAATACAAAAATTAAATTTTCTCCTAAAAAAGAAGCTTCTGTCGATAATCCTTATATAAACAAGGTTGATTTTGTTCTAACGGACGACCAACCTAATGCTAATATGGTAGGAATTAAAAGAGATGAATTTTTCTCTCTTGCCAGTTCAGCAATGTTTATGCCTCTTAAGATGACTTTTGGTGGGATTGGTGATAACCATGACGGAGCTTCTCCAATCGGTGTAATTACGGAGACAGTGATAGAAGATGGTTCTATTGTTGGTTCTGGAATTGTTTGGCCCGAAGAGCGTCCCTCAGATATAGCCTACCTAAAAGAGCGTATTAAGGAAGAGTCAGCATTTATTTCTTGGGAATTAGCTTACGCCACGGAAGAGTTTGACGACGAAGGAATCATGTGGTTAAAATCTCCTATATGTTTGGCAGCAACTCTAGTTAATAGACCAGCTTATGAAGATAGAACACCTATGTTCAACTTTTCCAGCACGGTAGAATCAAATGAGGATGTTATGTCAGAAGACACTGTAGAAATTGTTCCAGAGGTTGAACCAACGCCTGTCGCTGTAGAACCAGTTGACCCCGTTGAGACACCAGTTGTGGAACCAAACGAGGCCGATTTAGAAGATCAAGCAACACTTCTTGCGGAACTCGATTCACTTAGACAATTTAAACTGCTCACAGAGCGGGGTAAAGTTGTACGCGATACTCTCGGAGATATTTCCGATGAGGATGTCGGGGCATTAGTTACTTTAACTGATGACCAATTAAATGTAGTTAAAAAGCTAGTATCTGCGAAGCGAGAGCGGGAACAGGCTAGCAAGACAGAGTTAACACCGGCACCAATGATTATTCCAGAAGTTCCTCACGTAGTAGAATTAAAGCCGGTAGAAATTTTGAAGAAACACTTTGGAGAGAATCTAAATGGAGATTAATAAGTACCTAGATATCTTTGGTGGATTAACCAAAGAAGCGATGTATGAAGGCCGTTTCGTTGTTCTTGGTGACGACTTTACTGATGACGATGGAGTTTATGGTGCAACACTTCCTAGTAGCTCAGCACAGGCTCTATTAGTTGGTGGAGTTGTAGCATGGCCCCCAACAAATGTCTCACCACCATATTACACACCAACCCCCTCTCTTACCTTTGCTCTAAGACAGGGATTCGATCAAGCTGCAAATGATCCATTTGATGCGCAGGTTGACCTTATTCACCCAACATTCCGTAAGAGTTCGGCAATTCCTTCGGGAACATTGGTTCGTATTTTTAATACCGGAGCTGTTGTAACACTATTCAGTGGTGAGTATGTTAGTAGCACAAGTCTAGTTAAGGGCGCAGCAATTAGTGTGAATTACACTGGTGCTAACGCTGGTAAGGCTCAGTATGATGCTTCTGGCACCATTGGTATTGTCGAGGAAATAGACTCCACCAATTTTGAACTTACAGTTAGACTTAAGTAGTGGAGATTGATATGTCTACAGATAAAATTAAGACCGCTTTAGCATCGCTAACCCGTACCGAGGAATCACGTCGGGAATTAGCTTCTTTTATTATTGATTGGATTAAACCAAATCACCTTACTGAGGATGTTGTTTCTCTATTCCTCGATACCCGCAGACTTATGCCTGGAGATATTCTAGTAAAGAAACTCCTAAAGCCTAACATGCGAGTTCGTAAGTTTATCCCAGGTACCAAACACCTATCTGACGAGATCAATGTTACAGATCGTATTAATTACGTTCTGGACGGTCACGTTGTAAAGGTTATGGCAAACTTGTGGGATCTAGAACGTGGCGAGATTGGCACAGTCGAGGAAATCAAGCAGGAAATGGTTTCTAAATTCGTAGACTTTTACGGGGGCCGTGTATTCGATCTTCTAACAAGTGTATGGACTGCTGCAAATACTCCTAGTAACTATGCAGAAGTTGCCGGTTCTCTAACTAAGACAGCTCTTGATACAGCTATCGACCGCATTAATTACCGCGCTGGTGGCGTAAAGGCTATCGTCGGTGTACGAAATACATTACTACCTATTACTGAGTTTGCTGGCTATGGCACTTATGATAGCGCAACCCAGTTCTCCGATCCAATTCTAACCGAAACTTTACGCAATGGTTGGATTGGTCAGTATCGTGGTGTTAATAACATCATCGGTCTTGAGCAAGTTTGGGATGACCCAGAATCCAATTCCACTTTAATTCCAGAAACTTTTGTTCTCGTTATTGGAAATAAGGCTGGAGAGTTTGTGACTTTTGGTGATCCTACTTGGAAAGAATATACCGATATGGAACCAACGCCCCCATATTATATTATGGAAGTTTTCCAGCAATGGGGACTAGTTGTAGATAAAGCAGAAGCAATCTACGTGATCAAAATCGTCTGATACTAATCTAAGGATATATAGATAATGGAAGATTCTAAGGGAATATCAGCTAAAAACAATCTATATAATGTTTATAAACATAACGCTTTAAAGAGAGGTCTGAAGTTTGACCTCTCTAAAGCTAAGTTTTATTTACTTACTAAAAGTAATTGTTTTTACTGTGGTAGTAGTCCAAGCAGAGTTCATAATCATCAAGATAATGGTTACGTTTATCATTATACATACAATGGTATTGATAGACTAGATAATAATATAGGATACTCGGATAAAAATTGTGTCTCTTGTTGTTTCCAGTGTAACAAAGCTAAATGGACTCTTTCTTTAGAGGATTTTTGTAATTATATAAACTTAGTTTATTCACACATGTCTGGCTATGATTTATCAAATCAATATAAATTAATAGAATTTGTAGAGGATTCAAAGGGAGACTCAGCTAGAGGTAGTTTAATGACATTTTATAAACAAAATGCTAAGAAAAAGGGATTAGATTTTTTCCTTTCTAAAAAAGCATTCTATAAATTGACAAAACAAAACTGTTCTTACTGTGGAATACCCCCCAATAAAGTTCATAAAATGCATTACTATAAAAAACAACTTCGTTATTATACATATAATGGAGTGGACAGAATTAATAGTGATAAGGGTTATTATGAAGAAAACTGTGTTCCTTGCTGTTTTCAATGTAATAAAGCGAAGTGGACTCTATCTACAAATGAATTTATTAAGTATATTTATAATGTATATGATCATATGCTGGAATTTGGCTTTTTTGATGCTTCAAAAATCGTCTGATAGTTTAATTTTATACGATTCAGTTTAATACAAAAGGAAAATAAAAGGGGAGGGACATTATGCTCCCTCCCCTTTTTCTGTTTATCAATCTATTTAGGAGAAAGTAATGCTTAGTGTTGGAGATAATATAGTTTCACAGATTATGCTTGCACAGGAAAACGGCGTCCCCAAGAGAATCTATCGTAAGGCTATCGTAGGTAGGGTAATTGTAAGGAGTATTGATCCATTTTCGGGTGGTAGAACAGAAGTTCTTATTGAAGGCGATCCACAGGTAACAGAGGCAGCAGACCTAGAGATTTCTCTTTGGACTCAGCTAGAGGTAAAGTATTTCGAAAAGGCCAATAAAGGTCTAATTGAAAACGGCTCACTAATCCGAGTCGAGGAAAGATCTGTAGAGACTATCAATTATGATAACGCTATCTCTGATGCTCAGATTGCAGAACTAGTTGTTGCTCCATACTTTACTCTTAAGAGCGAAATTAATAAGCTTTCTTCAGAAACAACTCTACAGAGAATTCTAAAGATTGCTGAAGACCTTAACCGCCCAGCTAAGAGCATGAGACTCCTTATGCTGCGCCTAGAGGAAATACAACAGGAGTCGTAGAATGTCTGATCTGACTTTTTTAGTTCCAGATTTAAGACGTTATTTATATGATGTTGTAGAACCTTATACTTATACTGATGATCTATTAGATTCTTATTTACAACAAGCAATTAAAATGCTGGGTTCAAAATGGAATTATAGATATGCCGTGGATTCGGCGGGAACTGTTGCAAGAAGTTCTTCAATTACATTTAATGTAGGTTCTCCACCAGTGATCGAGTTTGCTGACGAAGCAAAGATTGTTCTACAAGCATCCATATTAATTAAATCAGGTTCCGCATTTAACTCTAGCTGGGATGTTGGTTCTTGGAAAGACGATGAGTTAGCTTATTCAAATATTCAAGGGGCTAAATCTAGGGATTCTTCTATAGCTAGAGATCAAGATTTATTAGATCAATTACTTAAGGGTAGATTATTTGCAGGTAAAGCTTACGAGCTACCTGGATTCCATCTACCGTATAATACAGAAGAAGGTACATTATAATGACGAAGTTAAATGTAATAGATTAAAATACTGGAAATCTAGTAGAATTAGATATACCAAGTATAACTGAGTCGGAAGGTTTTGTTTCTGGGCGTACAGCATGGACCAACTTTGGCTATACTCCAACAATGACCACGGCAGAGAGCGACATATGGAGTAAAGCTGGTTTATATGTTCATCCAACAGTAGAGCAGCAGATGGAAATGTATTCGAGCGATAACGCGCAGGATATCGGGACTGTCATCAAAGGTGATGCAACGGGAAATACCGTACAGTCTGACGCAGGTGGCTCATTAACAACACTCTATGATGCAGACGTAGATTTCACAGCGGCAACTGCGGTAGCAGCAGGTGATACAATTATTTTAGATCCACATACCGCACATCCAGGACCAGAGTATGGTGTAGTTACAGCAGCCGCACAACATACGCTAACGGTAGCTGGAGGCTTCCAAAAAGGTGGTTCAGGTGCAAGCCGTTATTACGCCATTATCGACAAATCAGCACACACCGGGGCATTAGTTGTATGGATTCAATATCTTGATGAAGCCTATGTAAAGCACGGTGAGATTGTAGTAATGAATGGCACAACGCCAGTAGATACGGTGAATACTGATATATTCCGTATCAACTCAATACGGGTAATTGCTGCCGGATCGGGTGGTGTTCCAGTGGGAAACTTGAGCTTACGTAATACAGCCGGAAGCACTACTTATGGCTACATGACGCTTGGCTATACCGTAGATCGCTCGTCATTCTACACTGTGCCAGATGGTCTTACACTTTATATCACACAAATTAATTTTAGTGGTGGCATTGTAAATGCTAATAGACAACATGCACGACTCTATATACACTCAAATAGGGACCCAACAAAGGATTTCTTGGTGTCCGGTATACACTACCCAGAAGCAGAAGTAATTACTGCTAATGAATCTGTGCCTCTCATATTTGTTAACCCGCTGAAGTTCTCTGAACACACAGACCTACATGCGTCAGGTATTGCAACCGCAACAGGCATCGCCGAAGTTGTTATGCGGGGTTGGTTGGAATCTAATTAAATTTACCCCTTGACAAAATAGAAATCTGTGGTATAATATAGAAGACCTTGAAGCAATTGCTGTTTCAAGGTCTTTGTTTAAACTAAAGGAATAGAAAGGGTATATATGGAATTTAGTCATAACGAGGAGTTTGCGTATGAGAAGGGGTATAGAGTTGTAGGGGATAAGGTTATATCACATTTAGGCAATGTACTTAAGCCTTCTTTAACAACTAATGGCTATCCATTTATAGGGGTATGGAAAGATGGTAAACATTTAAATATATCTATTCATAGACTTGTTGCATATCAAAAATATGGGGAAGAAATTTATACGCCTGGATTAGAGGTTCGTCACTTAAATAATAATAAATTAGATTTCTCTTTAAAAAATATTGTTTTAGGAACTAGTTCTGATAACAAAATGGATCGCCCTGAAAAAGAACGAAAACTTTTGAGTAGTGTTGGAGGAAAGGCCGCTAGTGGAATTGTTAGAGAAATCCTTAGAAAACTCTCAGACAAGCAAGTTCTAGAGATTCGAAGAAGACTTCGTGCAGGAGAAACTCAAACAAGTCTTGCAGAAATATTTGGAGTACACCAAGTCACAATCTTTGATATCAAACATCGAAAAACATACGCTCATTTAGAGGGGGATATGCCAAATTTTTTACAGGATCGAAAGCGTTCAGAAGAAGCTAGAGTCAAGGTTTGTAGGGAGATTAGTAGAAAGTTAACAGATGAACAAGTTTTAGAGATTCGCGAAAGACTTATTAAAGGTGAGACAGGCGTATCCTTAGCCAAAGAATTTAAGGTTTCTAATCATGCAATTTCTAATGTTAAGCATCGAAAAACTTACACCCACATTTAAAGTAAAAGGAAGAAAAAGGAGATTACGTGAGAAGCGTAGAAATTTGTCTTGATTTTTGGAATGAAGCGGTAAGTATAGTTTTCGTCGGGGATCTTCATTTAGGCCACGCGGAAACTAAAGAAGATCTTATAGCAGATACCGTTAAAAGATTATCGGCTCCTAATACGTTCTACTGTGATTTAGGGGACAGCATCGACGCTATAAATATGAAAGATCCCCGTTTTGATGTCAGAGCATTACCCTCTTGGATGAGCTTGGCTGACTTGGGGGATATTCCGGCAGCCCAGGTTAGACGGTATAAACATTTCTTCGGAGATCTTGGAGAAACCTGTCTTGCGAGACTTTATGGAAATCACGAAGCAACCCTTCAAAAGTATTCCGAACGGGATATTTACTCAGAGTTAAACTCTGCAATTAATCTTCCAAAAGATAGGGCACTGGGATTTTCAGGTTTCGTCAGATTAAGATTCCGTAAGC
>Ga0075116_10001109_pt1 | contig 12394 bp, 12 predicted proteins | sample AntAceMetag02UKC_FD_69786 | JGI IMG/M metagenome (GOLD analysis project Ga0075116, IMG submission 69786) | Saline lake microbial communities from Ace Lake, Antarctica- Antarctic Ace Lake Metagenome 02UKC | ecosystem: Environmental > Aquatic > Non-marine Saline and Alkaline > Saline | place...
GAAACCGTGAAGGCGGCCGTTCTTCTTACGGTGGTGACCGGCGCTCTTCTTATGGTGGAGGCGGCCGTTCTGATTATAAAAGCGGATTCAATCGCAGCGGCGGAAACCGTGGCGAACGCGATGGCGGCCCAAGGCGCAGCTCTTGGAATAGCCGGCGCGGTGACGACCGGCGCCGCGACGACGGTGAGCGGGCGCCTAGGAACGCTTATGCAGGAGGCAGGAGTTATGCTCGCGGCTTCGAGCGCGGGCGTGTAGTGGACCGCTCGAAATTCATTCAGAAAGCAAAGGATAGCATTCAAGAAGCCTACCGCAAGCCGGACGCTTCACTCGTACAGGCAACGCGGGCAATCGATGACCTCGACGTAGTCAAGTCCCTGCTCTACCAGCGCCTCAGCGAGTGGATTCAACTCAATTTCCCGGAACTCGACTTGAAGAACGAGGAAACCGTGTGCACTCTCTACGCTGAATTCGGAGACCGCGTCCTCTTCGACTCGGACAAGATTTACCAGCTAATCGGGGCAGACCGCGCAAAGCAAATAATCGAGAAAGCGTCCAAGAGCTTCGGCGCTGAATTCAACGACGAAGACCGCATCGCCATTCGTGGCTTGTCCGCTCGCGTGCTCGAGCTCTTCAAGGCGCGAACAGAGCTGTTAGCGTACGTTGAAGCTAAAGCGCAAAAAGAAATGCCTAATGTTTCAGCGCTAGTCGAGCCATTACTCGCAGCGCGCCTCCTCAGCTTGGCGGGTAATTTAAAGCGCCTCTCCAGCATGCCGGCTTCAACCGTGCAAGTAATCGGCGCTGAAAAGGCGTTGTTCAAACACTTGAAGAATAAGCAAGTGAATCCGCCAAAGCATGGAATCATCTTCCAGAGCCCCCTCATTAACGCGGCTCCGTTCGACCAGCGCGGCAAAATAGCCCGCGCTTTGGCAACGAAACTAAGCATCGCGGCGCGAGCGGATTACTACACTAAGAATGACGTGGCCACGAAGCTCAAGGCGGACTTAGAGAAGCGTTTGGCTGAAATACGCAAGTGAAAACCCGATGAAGCCCGCGCAAAAGAAGGCACTCGCCCTCTTCGCGGTATTAGCGAGCTTAACTATAGTTCTCTCCTTTGCGGATTCAAGCAAAGCCGAGCCGTCAATCGTGCACTTGAGCGTTCCTGCAGTTGACTCTTATGGCCGCGGCGCCCTCGCCGGCTTAACAATTAAGGCGCAGCCCGGCAACGGCTCCGTGTTCATTGACGCGAAAGGCCCGTTACTAGACGAGAATGCCCTTGCTTCGCTCAACCGCGCAGTTGGCGCCGCACTCGCGCATTACGCCGGCGAGCCAATGGACTTGTATTATTTTATTGACGCGCCCGTCGCCGCGGTGGAAGGAGGGAGCGCCGGAGCCGCGTTCTCAGTCGGCGCCTTACTCGCGTTGAATGGCCTTCAAGCGCGCGAAGGAGTGATAATCACCGGAACCGTTGAATCAAATGGCAGCATCGGCAGCGTGGGCAGCATCCTGCCAAAGGCAATCGCCGCCAAAGCAGCCGGCTATGACTTACTATTGGTTCCCGCGGGTGAATCCGTGGTCGAGTCGAGCGCGCTTGACTGCGTTGAAAAAAAATTCGAAGGCGCGCCTTACCGCGAGTGCGTTACCGTAACCAAGTTGGTTAGCATAGCTAATGAAACGGGCATAATTGTAATGGAAGTCTCTACGATTGACGAGGCATTCGAGTTGATGTGGCAATGAAAAAACGATTCATCTTGTTCGCCGTGCTCGCTTGCTCCTTGTTCTTTTTTGTCGGTTACCTATCCGCCCCGTCCCCGTACTCGAGCGCGCTCGTGGACGCGGTCGCCGTCAAGCACGACGGAGGAGGGGTCGTCACGACAATTCGCTTCATTGTCAAGCCGGGAACCGGCAAGCTATTGTTGGACGTGAGCGAGTCCTTGTACGACGCGGACACGGAATTATCCTTGGCTCGGGCGCGCGACGCGGCCGAAGAATTAATGGGCGTTTCTCTGGACAACCGCGACATTTACTTTTCAATTGAAGAAGACGAGCCGCTAATCGTTTCCGGAGCGAGCGGCGGAGCCGCGTTCGTTGCCGGCATCACCGCGGCAGTACTCGGAGCGGAGTTGAACCAAGCGGGAATCGTTAGCGCGCAAGTGAACGGCTCGCTCATCGCGCCCGTGGGTGGAATCGACGAGAAAATCGTTGCCGCCATTCAAGAAGGAAAAGAGTTCTTCATAATCGCGGAGAACCAAACCGTGAAGTACGAGGGCGCGCACTCGCAAAGCATTCTAATCGTGCGCGTTCGTTCGCTCGACGAAGCAGTGCGCTTGCTGCTTTCCCAGTGAAAGCGCATACGATTAAATAAGCAGTTGCCTCCTATTGTTTGTCACGCGGGGGTCGCCTAATCCGGTATGGCGGTAGACTGCTAATCTATTGACTCAAAAGGTCGTGCGGGTTCAAATCCCGCTCCCCGCGCTTCATGGCTGACAAAGACATTGAAGTAGAAATCAAGGTTCCCCTTGAGAAAGAAGCTTTTTTTAACTTGAAGGTAAAGTTAAGGGAGATTTGCAAGTTTGAAAAGGCGTCGCAACAATCCGACGCTTATTTTAGTCCAGCTCATCGCGATTTTGTCGAGCCAGAATTCCCTTTCGAATGGTTAAGCATTAGAAAAAGGGCTGGAAAAACCATCCTCAATTACAAGCACTTTCACCCTGAGAATGTTGAAGTAACGACTCATTGCGATGAATTTGAAGCCGTGATTGAAAACCCGGAACAATTGGAAAAAATCTTTTCCAGTCTGAATTTCAAAAAATTGGTCACCGTTGAAAAAGAAAGGGAAACTTACTTGTTCAACGACGAGTTCGAAGTCGCATTAGACGAGGTTAACGACCTCGGTTATTTCATAGAAGTTGAGGCGCTTAAGGATTTCGGGGGCGTAGAGGAAACGAGAAGGAGGCTCTTGGAATTCGCAGGAAAGCTTGGTATTGACGCTTCAAAAATTGATAAGCGCGGATACCCTTACTTGTTAATGGAAAAGAAGGGGTTGCTCAAGTAGCCTCCCAGCGCTTTATATTGAAAACTAGTGATTATTGATTTGGGTGTTTGATTATGGGTAGTTTCATTGAATTGAACGACACGCTTCAAATAACTACCGAGCAAGGGTTTCCCTCGGAGTTGGTTTTCGCGGAGCACTTGAAGAAACCGTTCCGTGCCGAGGACTTCAAAGGGCGCGTCTTCGATTTCAAGGACAAGTCGGACAAGAGAATCTACCACTCTCCACCCACCCGCGTGTTCCTCGTGCATAATATTGACGGCAAGTGGCTTTACTGGGGCCACTGCCGAATCGTCGAGCAGACGATTCACGCGGAATCGAACACGACTTCCGGAAAATTCATCATAACCAAGATTTATTCTCCAGAGCACCAGAAGTCGATGAGCGAGAACGAGGTCGACGAAGGCAAAGAGTTCTTTTAATTGGTTTCATTGCGTTTTATATTCGCTTATTCCGTAATTTGCGTGTAGGTGGTATCTTGTTAAAGAACGAGGAAGGCCTCGCGGTTCTCGCCGCGCTCGCCGTAATAGTGCTCGCATTGATATTCGGCTCGGGTTACGAGTCGTTCGTGGCCGGATTCTCGGATAACCTGGTGTTCCTTGCAACCGGCTTCGTCTTTGGTGCTGCTTTCGGCTGGGTGCTGCGCAAACTCGGGTGAACACTTTTGTTTGACGCAGCGGACTTAAGAAAAATCAATAAGGGCTTAGTCGGTGAACTCCAACGCGAGCCCAGCGTGGTTAAGGACGAGGAATTACTCGAGAAAATCGCTGGAATGCCGTCGAACGAAGCGCAAGCATTCGCCTTGTGGCAGGACGGGCCGTTCGAGAAGGGGAACAAGCGAACCGCCTACTTCATTTTATACTATGAGGGCGGAGCGCTAAGCAACCGTAATGTCTCGAACTTCTTGAACGAGAACAAAGCGCTAATGGTATTATTTTCCAAGTAAGTTCTCGAGAGCAGTGGTAGCATAGCAACCGGAAGCCAAAGAGAACTTCAGTTTCACCGCCGACTCCGAGAGTACTTCAAAGCCATCCATTTGCGCGAATAACTTTCTCTTGTTACCCCTGCATGATAATTCAGGCGCGCGCTGCATCTTAAACGACTCAATGCTCAAGCCGCGCTCTTCAAGCCAAGCCGACTCGAAGTCGTTCGCCTTCGACTCGAAGCCAACTAAGTTGCCTTCCAGCGACTCGTCCCAATCCCCTTCAAAAGCGAGCAGCTCGTCATTGAATAATTGCGATTGCGCCGCGTGAATAAAGAGTAACTGCACCCCGCGCTGGAATTTGCGCAGCGCGCCAGCGTAATCCGTCGGGTGCATTGCCAAATAGCCGAGCAGCGTCCTCTCGAATTTGAGCCAGTGCGGGTAATACTCTAACGCCGCCTTGTAATCCAACTCTTTCTTCAAGCGCGAGCGCGCCGCAGCCGCCTCCTCTTGCGCGTCGCCCTCCCCGAGCAAGTACTCCTTCACCGCCGCCTCGAAGTCGCCTTTCAACAAGTGCAATCCCACGGTCGCGGTATTAGAGCGCGCGCTCCCGAACCGTTGGTAACCGAAGTAATTCTTGAACAAAAACTTTGACTGTTCGGCATTCTGCCGAATTGTGTTAGCGTCCGGTTCGACTCCGCAATTCTCTTTGTTCAGCGTTATGGTGAATCGGTTCCCCTGCAAATCACCCATTCGAATTTTTTCCTTGGCTTTCCAAGCGCCGCGCACTTGAATGTCTTTGACGCGAATGGAGAGCAAGCGCTCTGGTTGCACGCAGAAAGCGCTGCACAATTGCACGGTCATTGCGTTACGGTCCTTGTTACCGGCGGCGTTGAACCGCGACGCCTTAGCGTGCAAAGCACGCGCAATTGCCTTCAATGCGCGCTGAGTGCCCCAATCCCGCTTCTCGAGAACAAAATAAGAAAAAAATTTACGGTCATCGGTTTCCTCATCCGGGAACTCGTATTCCTTGCCTGCTTCGAGTTGCACTCCGCCCTTGGTTTTTTCTTCGACTATGAACTCGTCTGGTTGGAATTTGAACATGAGTTTCACTTGTAGCGCAGGAAAGCGCCGAGCCCGTTGAACATCCCATAGAATTGGTTGCCTTCACTCGTGTCCTTGGAGACGAATTCGACTTCAATCTCGTTCTCTTCGGCCTTGCCGATTAAGTCGTTCACTAAGTCGTGCTCTTCAACGACTTTCCACTTTCCGCCGCAGTCGCATGGCTCGAGGTTTCCCGGCTTTGAGTCGATTTTCACGCGCTCTTTCTTGCAGGAGTTACATTTCTGCTTGATTTGCCACATCTCGAGGTCTTCGGTTACCAAGAGCTTTTCGGCCTGCCCGCTCTCGACGGCTTTGTGGATGTCGTTGTAGCCGTAAGCCGCGAGGCCTCCCTTGGAAACGCGCTTTAGGAAATCGTTAAGCACCTGCTTTTCCTTCACGGCTTCCTGGCCCTTCATTAATTCGGATGCTTTTGCGATGGTCTCGCGGATTCCGTACTCGTCCGTGTAACCCGTGTCGACAACGCCGAGTAATTCGAGTTGGTAGTTGAACGGCTTCATCTTCACGAAGTCGTGCTTCGCCGGCCCCGGCCCGCCAACGACGACTCCCTTAAAGTTTTTGAGCCCGACGAAAGCGTCCATTGCCTCGCCGATGCGCTTGTAATAATACTCCACGCCTTCCACGTGCAGGCGGTCGTAACGGGCTGCGCTGTTGTGCACGACTATCCCGTTGACGATAAAGTTGAGCGTTTCAGGCAGACTCAAGTCGTAGTAAACCCCTTCAGCAGGGCAACGCTCTTTTTTAACTAGTTTCGCTGGGACAACTTGTGCGTAGGCTATTGTTTCGAGTGCGCGCGTTATTTCCGCTGCTTTCCCTGCAAGTGCGTCTTCCTTTTCTGCTAGTGCAACTGCCTTCTTCTTGAATGTTGATAGGATGCGTTCCTTGAATAGCTTCCTGCTCAAATTGCGTTTCCCGTTTAGGAATGAGGGCACTCCCTTGAAGTCCGAGTTTTTCAGTCCTATTGCCCTCGCGAGTTTCTTTACCAGTAAGCCATTGATTGCGGCTTGGTCGCGGTAATTAGTGTCGCTTTTTTCGAGTATTATTTCCTGTAGTTTCGCTTGTTTTTTCTTGCTCGCGAAGCCGATTCTCGCGTTGAACCTTTCGAGTGAAGCCTTGTCGCTTATGTCCAAGTAGTATTGTTGCTTGTTCTCGCTTTTTTTAGGTCCGAAGGAAGCGATTATTTCGAATCGGCGCAAGAGTAGCCAAGCGGTCTTGACGGCCTTCTCGTTTGCCATTGCTAGCGAGACCCGCCCGCTTGACGCAGAGCCTTCCGCGTCGAATAATCCGCGCAAGAAGCCGGCTGTAACTTCGTTCGGGGAAGCGGTTATCCTTTCCGGGATGCTTTTCTCAATTAGTTCTGGGAAAGTTTCCTTGAAGAGTTGAACCAGCCACTTATTGTAAGCAGTTAACTCAAGGCATTCTCCCCAGCCGCTCTTCCTTTTCTTCGTGCGCGTTGACGCGCCGAATAACCGTTCGATTAAGCGCGCGTAGTACTCGGCAAGTTGCGGGTTTCCCTCGTAAAATCGTAGCCGGTTACCGTCGAAGCACCCATCGCCCAGGAAGTAGCCAGTGATTTGCGCGAGTTCAGCGGTCACCGTGCTCGGGAAGCATACCAATTGCTCGCGTTCGATGAAGTTTCCTTCGAATTCACTAGCGTTGAAACCGTAATAGCCGATTAGTTTGTTGAGTCGGTTTTGCCCGAAGTTCGCCGCGCCGCGCTCTAACTCTGAAATCGAGCCTTGGTCGAACCCGCTCGCTTCGGCCACTTCGCGTTGTAATAACCCGCGCTCGTGCCTGGCTTCAACTAGTTTTTCCCTTCCCTCTTTTGATACTACGGGCGTGCCCTTTGGCAGGATGGCGTCCGTTGGCACTTCCCGCGTGGGCGCCGGCAGTTCGCTGGCGATGAGCAGGTAGTCGCCTTCGCGCAACTCAGTAGCTTGTTTCTCCTCGAAACCGTTTTCCGTGACTACGAAGAAGGAGTGTTCCGGAGTAACCTTCAATTCGCAAAGTGGGTTCTTCGTTTTTAGTAAGAGTGCTTCTCTGGACTCTCGAAGCATCACCGCGTCGCACTCGGCGTTTTTTGTTTTTAATTTTTCAAAGTCCAAGCTAGATAGGAAATCCCCTTCAAGCACGTTTTTTATCGGGGTTATCCTGCCGTCACCAAGGCAGATGAGTTCGTCTTCGTGAATGCATTGCCCTCCCTTGTGCACTTTCTGGTGCGCGGTCGAGTGCAGCTTCTTGATTACGCGCGTTTGCTTGCCCTTGAGAGTTGCAACCGTCGCGTCCTTTCCGTCCAACACCACGAGGCCGTAACAGCCCGCGTGGTCCATTAATTCTTCCAGCGGCTCCAAGACGAAAGTTGATTCGCAGCGGTAGAATTGGATTCCCAATGGCACGGGCGGCTCGACGGCAAAGAGCTGGTAGTCGATTTTTCCTTCCTTCTCGCTCACATTACCCGCGAAAACCGCTAGGCCGTTTTTCGGTGCCGCTCGGTAACCCTTCAAGTAATGCATAATGCGCTCGAGTGCGGCCTGCACGTTCTTTTGCGTGCTCTTGCTCTTGATGTTCGCGGCTTGGCCGTACTCGTCGCGCAGCTTCGCTACCACGTCGGACACTTGATAGCCGGGGGTAATGTAAACGCTGATTAGCTCGGTGCCGCGGCCGCGGAAAGTCTTCAACGCTTCCACTTCCTTCTTGAACTCGAACAATGCCTGGGATTCGGTTTTCATGTCTTATACTAACTATTTTTGTTGTTTTAATCAGTTGACTTTGTTAATCCGCGCTTTTTATTATCTTGACTTTTCCTTCGTCCGCGTTCACTTCAACGAAGTCGCCGTCTTTCAAGGTTTTCGTGGCCGTTTTAGTTCCAATCACGCACGGGATGCCTAACTCGCGAGAGATGATGGCGGCGTGGCAAGTAATCCCGCCGATTTCAGTGACTATCGCAACCGCTTTTTCCATTGCTACTATGAAGTCGGGAGTCGTCATCTGGGTTACGAGCACGTCTCCTTTTTTGATTTTTCCGAGTTCGGAAGCGTCGTTGATTATTTTCACTATGCCTTTGGCTCTTCCCTTTGAGGCGCATTGTCCTATAACGATTGTTGCCTCATCCGCCTTTTGTTCTAATGCCGATTGCATTTCATGTATTTCCTTTCCAGTGTAGACTCGTGTTCCGTCCCCATCAAAAATGAAGGCGTACCCTTTTCTGCGGGTTTTCACGCGTTCCACGCAGTTTTCTATGTTCTCTCTTGAATGCTCTAATTCTTGCAATTCCTTCGGAGTGAGGTAAATCAATGTTTCGTAGTTAGTCCCAAGGGACTCTGCGAATTTGTTTATTAGGTCTAGTGACGCGTAAACCGATTTGTTGATTTGTTCAAGGCGCCAGGTTCTAATGAAAATGTTTTTTTGCATTAATGCGACGAGTTCCTTCAAGTTCGTCGAGGCGTTCAGTTCCTCGAGAGCGATAATCGCGTTCTTTTCCTCTCTTTGCCGCACGCTCACCAACTCGCCGTATTTTTCCCTCGGGTTTTCCTTGATTTCATTTTTGATTCTTCCTAAGAAGTAATTCAAGTCGACTGGCTTGCCCAGCAGTAAGCGCATTCCAGTCCAAGCAAACTTTTTCTGGTGTTCTTTAATGGCTTGCAATAGTGATTCGTTGCTTTTTTCGAGTTCTTTTAAGATTTCTTCGTTGCTTTTTTCGAACACTTTTCGCAGTTCCTGGTTTTCTTGAATTATACTGGAGATTTGCAGTAATTCTTTTTTCTCTTTTAGTGTCTCGGTTTCATCGTTTGCAATCAATAGTGTGTTGATTACTTCGTCTAATTTTTTCGGGCCAATCGTCTTTTTCAATTCTTCCTCGATTAGCCCGATTAATATTGAGTCCATTTCAATCGGCATGATTATCGTTGAGAGAATTTTCGAGTAAGCTTCAAGCCACTCTTTGAACGCGTTTTTCATTTCTGCGTCGGTTTTGAAACCCTTTAGTGTAATTGACTTATCGTAGAATTCCTCGTGCAGGCGCGTGATGACTTTCAAGTATTCGCGCATTATCTTGATTGGGTTTGACTTAATGTGCTCTTGGAGTTTTTTCGAAGAGTCCTTCCAGTAAAAGATTTCGCCATTAATGTTACAAAAGTAAAATTCAAATTCGACGCCGAATAATTCCTTCCAATACTTTTGAATGCCGTTTCCGATTAGGCACGGAGTTAGAGTTGCGTTCTTGCATTTTGTTGCCCTATTCCACTTTTTTGCATCTAATTCCATTATATTTTGCCCGTGATTCTAGATTTTAAGTTAACAAAAACTTATTAGGGTTGCAGCGCGTTTTAATGCTTATGGAGGAACTACGCGAAATCGACCATTTGCACTTCCTCGTGCACCCGGTTTACGGAAACACTTTGAGTGACCGTTCAACGGACATGCCGCGCATAATGGACGCTTACTGCTCGAAAATCAGTGTAATCGCCAAGAACCCGAAAGCGCGCTTGTACATCATTCCCCCTGAGCGTTACAAGGCCCGAAGGGAAGAACAACTGAATTGGCTTGACGAGCTTTTACTACATGCTAAATTGGAAATGCCCGGCAGGTTCAAAGTATTCAATCACGATGAGGTAGACGACTCGGAATTATTCCGTTTAAAGAGCAAGCTCTCCGAAGGAGCGCGCCTCCACTTCTGGGGTGAGTACTTCGGGGATTGCGTTCCACAGCAGGCACTCAAGGCGGCTTTTGCCTTGGGCGTCAAGCCAGAGGAAGCTGAAGAGCGCATCAAGCTTGATCGATCTCATTCGGTTAAGAAGCATAGGGGTTCGCCCGGAACGCCGGCTGCCCCGCTTTACATGAAAAGGCTTGCTAATCCTGAGACGCGCCGAGCCGCTTATGACGAGGTTAACCCTTCTGCCCAAGGAATCTCCCGTCGGGTTTTAACCGAGCTTTACCCTGAGTATTACCAACGCCGAAAGGCCGGCGAAAAGCACTGGGATTTGATATTAGCGTTCAAGAAGCGCTTGGAGCGCGGTTGAGCTCTTACCCTACTATTCCTGCTTCCGATAAACACTCATGTTTATAAAGAATCATGACTTAGTCATGATTAGTTGTGAGTGAATCATGACAGACGACAACGAATTCGCGTTGGCCCTCAAGGACTTCCGCGAAATGCAGGAATCATTCAAGGACCCGGTAGTAATCGGGACCTTAATGCATAAGCTGTCGGAAGAGAAAATTGCGTCGAATCTCGTGTTGAAGGAAATCAACGCGAAATTAGACCGCCTCGCCCGCCTTGAAGATCGCATTGCGCGCATTGAAGAGAAAATCGGGTTCCGAGAGCAGACCGCGTTGTCCGAGCAGGATGAGACTATAGCTGCTTTTGTTAAGAAGAGCGGCATGGCTTGTGCGGAGGACGTCCGCAAGGCTTTCAAGTATAAGGGCCGCAATGCGGCTTCAGCGCGCTTGAATACCTTGTTCAGGCGAGGAGTCCTTGAGAAGAAGCGCGCCGGTAGGCGCGTGTTTTACACCGCATCACGCTGATACAGTTGTCGCAAGGCAATTGTTTCAACCCACCTAAGAAATGTCTTTTTGGGTCGGGGGAGCAACCCCGCCACGCGAACCCGGCCCAACCTAATTCTATTAAAACCCGTTCGTGCTAACCGTAGAGTATGAACCGTAATACCATTGCTTGGCTATTCGCCGTTTTTTCAGCTCTTGTTTTCTTTGGAATAGCGTTTAGCGCGCTTGACGGGTTAGTCAAGGGTGTGTTGATGCTCATCGTGCTCGGCGCGAGCGGAATGGCAATCAAGCAGTTAACCAATTTGGAGGGGTATTACGGCTTGCTCGTTGTGCGCGGCGACGCAGGGCTCGGGCTAATGAAAAGCATTGCCCGCGACCACCCTAAATTATGCACGGGCGTAGTCGACATTGCCTTGGCGATTTGCTTTGGAGTTCCTTACTCTTTTCACGCTTTCGGCCTGCGCGACAAGCGCGCTTGGCTGGGTGCACTCGCTAACCTACTATTCTTCTCGTTCTTTTTCATTGCTCAAGTCGGCAATGGCTCTCTCTTGTTCCTTTGCCTGGGGCTCGTTTTCGGCTTAGTCGGCCTTGGAATCGGTTTTATTGCACAGCATGCTTGGAGCGTCCTCACGATTCCCAATACCCCGCCGGGCGTGACTCTCCTCGTGCCCGGGGTAACCGTGCCTTGGGAAGCTATTTTCTCCATTATAATTATTGCAATCGTGCACGAGCTCGCTCACGGCGTACTCGCTAATATTGAGAAAGTGAAAATCAAGGCGAGCGGCGCATTGTTATTCGGTTTCCTTCCGGTCGGGGCTTTCGTGGAGCCGGACGAAGCGGCATTGGCCCGCAAGCCGCTGCACACTAAGCGACGCGTCCTAGCCGCGGGGAGCATCTCTAACATAGTCTTCTTCTTCGTTTTCTTAGTCCTCACTATTGCTGCGGGTTTTGCCTTCAATGCAACCGTTGACCGGGTAGTAGTCTCTTCGTCTAACTCGTCGCTCGCTGTCGGCGCGGCCTTGACTTCGTTTGCTTCCGCAGGCGAAGCTGAAGCTTTCTTCATGCAATCCGCAGCTTCCGGTAACGCGGCCTCCTTAATCGAGGTTAACGGCGTTGTAGAGAGCGTGCGCTTTTCAGAGCTTAAAGTCATGGGCGTACGGTCGGATTACCCGAGCTCGCACTTATTCGAGGAGGGCAATTTGATTTTGTCGGTTGACGGAGAGCGGGTGAACGGCTTGAGCGGCTTGAAGGATGCCTTGGCTAACAAGCAGGAAGGGGATGAAGTGCTAGTCGGCACTGCCGAGGGTGCGGATTTAATCGTCCTAGGGCCGAACGCACAAATGGGCGTGACTCTCTCGCCGGTAATGCTGTTCAAGCTTGAAGACGAGCCCAATAACGCACTTGCGTATGCAATCGCCTCGTTCGTGCTCGTCGTGTTCTCGTTCGCTTACGTGCTCAATTTCATACTAGCCACGGTGAATTTATTGCCTTTGTTCATTACGGACGGCCACCGCATTATTTACGAGGAGCTTAAGGAGGCTTTCGGGCAGAGGAAAGCGGAGCGCGTGTCCTTGGCTTTGGGCATTCTTGCTTTATTGTTACTCGCCTTGAACGCGGCGCCGTGGCTTTGGGCATAGGGTTTAAATCCAACAGCGCAGTTTTCAGTAACAGGGGTGTGGATTATATGTTAAAGCGAATAGTAGCAAAGGTCAGGCGAATCAAGGGGCGATTGTCACGCTCTTTCAGTGCGAAACAAGAAGTTAGTGTTTCCGGCTTGCAGCCCGACGAAAAAATGTTCA
>Ga0075116_10001111_pt1 | contig 12354 bp, 14 predicted proteins | sample AntAceMetag02UKC_FD_69786 | JGI IMG/M metagenome (GOLD analysis project Ga0075116, IMG submission 69786) | Saline lake microbial communities from Ace Lake, Antarctica- Antarctic Ace Lake Metagenome 02UKC | ecosystem: Environmental > Aquatic > Non-marine Saline and Alkaline > Saline | place...
ATTTTAATCAAACAGAGTATTAACTATCGTAACATAATCACTGAATTGCTAACGTTGATAGTGATTAATGTCACATACAGTCAATTTTCTTGGAAGTATTATGAGTACCATGATAGTATTAGTAATATGCACCTGAAGCTAATCGATATAGGGGGAGAATGAGAGGGAAGGGGTTAGAACCCAAGTTGTATAGTCAAGCTCCATCTGAGTGTACAAAGCCTGGATGTGAGGGCGCAGTAATAGTTAGGCATCAAGACGGCTGGCAATGTTCCAATTGTATGGAGATTTTCTACAAGTATTATGAAAGCATGAAAACTAAGGGTGGTTCAAGCGTAATGGTCATAACTTTTAATAATCTAGGGGAGTAGATATGAAGAAATTACCTGTTCTGTGTGGTTTTATCCTGCTCTTGTCTCTGGTAGGCAGTACAGTTGTGGGTTGTGTGGGCCCAACTGAAGTCACAGGGGAGTGGTCTGCCGACCCAGTCGAATTCACAGCGGAGTGGTATGCTGAACAGGCCCATGAATTGGGCGAGCAGGGTCGTTATGATGAGGCCATAGAAGCATGCAATAAGGCCATAGAACTTGACCCCAACCTGGATATGGCCTATATCCATAGAGCCTCTACCTATGAAAGACAAGGTAAAAAGGCCGAAGCTATAGCTGACCTTGAGACGTTAATCACTCTCACCGATAATCCCGAATGGATTGAGATAGCAAGGCAGGAGATTGAGGCACTGCAGGGTCAATAATCCTAAAATTGATAATACAGCTCAAAGCTCCCCTTTAGTCCTCATTGACCTAATGGTGCCTCATGGAACTTCATGCTGTCGTGAGATGATTTAGTATCACCTGTGGTGAACGGGTTCATCCATACCCTTCTAGCATCGCTAATCCTAATGAGAGGCTTCGTATTTGGGAGTGTTGACAAGCACTAATAATGGGAGTATATTCTAGCCCTACATAGGAGGTTAATATTATGACTTTAGATGATAAAACAGCGTCTTCTGATTACGTGGGTCAGAATACGTCTGGAACGGGTAAGTCAGCAATCTTGCCCCCTGAAATCAAAGGATGGAACTGGGGCGCATTTTGGCTCACTTGGATTTGGGGAATAAGAAATAGAACTTGGATTGCTTTTCTTGATCTCATCCCTTATGTCGGCTTTGTTATGCCATTCATCTTGGGAGCTAAGGGGAATAAGTGGGCATGGCGAAATCAGAAATGGGATAGCATTGAGCAGTTCAAGAAGTCACAGCACAGGTGGGCAAAGTGGGGCCTAATTATATTCTTAATTGTCATAATACCTATAATTGTTTTCTGGGCATTGCTTTGGGCCTTTCTTGGGGGCCTTGGATTCTTCGTATGGCCTAGTTAATTACGCTAGCCGTATCTTTTTATCAGGGGGACAACATAAGAAATAGAACTCAAAACGTGTGAATAAACAATATCACTGGAGATAGATACTTATTCCAAATATCTAACCACTGACCTGCCCTCAATAATGATACCACTTGTCAAGTCGATATCATACGATAGAAATACGGGGAATCTATTTGTCTTGTACAGCCCAGGTTATTGTGATATGTAACCCCCGTCGGCAACAAACTCCGAACCGGTAACCCAATTAGACTCGTCGGAAGCAAGATACAAGCTGGCATAAGCAATGTCAATTGGTTTACCAATACGCCCGAGCGGGTGCATCTTCCCCACCTTTTCAAAATACTGCGCCGGCGTCATTCCTGAGTCCTGGGCCTCTTTCTCGGTAAGCTCGGTATGAATATAGCCGGGGTGTACCGAATTGACCCGAATATTGTATCCGGCCTCAGCGCAGGAAAGCGCTATCGCCTTAGTAAACGCCCTTACCGCTCCCTTGGAGGCACAATAAGCAGGCAACTCTGCCTCACCCACCATAGCATCAATAGACGAGATATTTACTATTGAGCACGGCTCGCCGTTATCCTTCATAGCCGCAATCGCATATTTACAGCCCAGGAAAACCCCGGTTGCGTTTATATTCATTATGAAGTTCCACTCATCAAGGGAGGTATTCTCTACTGTTTTCGCCAGGGAAATGCCGGCGTTATTAACGAGAATGTTCAGCTTCCCGTATTTCTTGATGACCTCGTTGAGCACCTCTTTCCATCTATTCTCCTCGGATACATCAAGCTGTATAAAAGTAGCCTCGCCGCCCTCTTTTTTGATACTCTCCGCCAGCGCTGTTCCTACATCCACCTTCTTCCTGGTCGTGATGACAACCTTTGCCCCCTCCCGAGCAAACAGCTCAACGTGTCCTTTCCCGATACCGGCAGCACCTCCGGTTATCACAGCAACTTTACCATCCAGTCTTCCCATTTTCTTGTTCTATACCCCCGTACCTTTATTTTTGACTGATAACTGCAAGCGCAGGCACTTCTTACCCAAACCCACCAACGCGTAACCCATCCCCACTCATCTTCTACCTATCCTCAGTTATCTTCGGCAGCCTTTTGAGTATGTCTTACAGGTTATAGTCTATTTCACTGATGATGTCAATAGTAAAATGCCCCGCTATAAACCGGAAGCTAAGTGTTGCAAAGGTATGTCGGGAAGATTAAAATAGAAATCAATGAGCATTATTGTTTCCGGTTCTTTAGCATACGATAGGATTATGGATTTCCCGGAGTACTTTTCCGACCACATCCTTCCTGAGAAGTTACACGTTTTGAATGTTTCCTTTACCGTAAACGGTATGGTCGAGAAGCTCGGCGGTACCGCGGGCAACATTGGCTACGCCCTCTCTCTGTTGGGGGAAAGACCGGTAATTCTGGCTACCGTCGGCCACGACTACCAGAGGTACTTCGAATCACTGGCGAGGAAGAATATCGCTTCCGACAGTATCAAGATTATTGAAGAGGAGTTTACCGCCAGCGCCTACATCACCACCGACCGGGCCGATAACCAGATTACCGGCTTCAATCCCGGGGCAATGAAATACCCATCCTGCTTCAATTTTGACAGGGTCAACCCGCAAGAGAGCATTGTCATTATCGCCCCGGGCAATCTTGAGGATATGATAAGCTACTCCCGGATTTGTAAGTCCAGATGCATCGACTACATCTTTGACCCCGGTCAATCACTGCCCATGTGGAATGCACAAGAGCTTATCCGATGTATAGACGGCTCTAGGATACTTATCTCCAACGACTATGAGCTGGAACTGGTTATTAATAAAACCGGCCTTAACAGAAAGAAACTGCTGGATAAGACCAAGATTATCATTACCACCCTGGGAGAAATGGGGTCCCGTGTCTGCACCCCCGACCGCGAGATAGACATCCCTGCTGCCAAAGCGAAGGAAGTATTAGACCCGACCGGTGCCGGCGACGCCTACCGGGCCGGATTAATCAAGGGTCTGATCGAGGGCAGGGGCATCGAACAGTGCGCAGTGATGGGAAGTGTCTGCGCCTCCTTTGCCGTGGAGTGCTATGGCACTCAGGAGTACCATTTTAACCTGCAGGAATTTAGGGAGAGGCTCGATAAGTACTCCGGCTAGAACCTTGACCAGGCACAGCCAATCGAGTATCCCTACCTGGATATTAACCCATCCCGGTACGTTGGCGGAACGGAGAACTGTATATAAGGAGACAGGTATGTTATTGCGCCCCAAGACATGACCGTGTTATAATTCTGGCAGGTGAAGAATGAGTTGCGAAGTGGGTTTGAATCCCACTTTTTTGTTCTATGGGGATAACAAATTGGGGGGCTTAAACTAAAGATGAAAAGCGACTTTGTGCTTGCCATCACGCAGCTCTCGGCTGAAAAGAACTTGCCTCCGGAGGTGGTTATCAAGGCAGTCGAGACAGCCCTGGTATCAGCCTATAAGAAGGACAGCTTCACTGCCAACCAGAATGTCTCGGTCAAGATTAATCCCAGTACCGGCACGGTGCAGGTGTGGGCTGAGAAGACTGTAGTCGAGCAGCCATCTGATCGCCGCTGCGAGATATCGCTGAACGAGGCGATGGAGATTAAGCCGGATATTAAGATTGGAGACACTATCGAGGTTGAGGATACCCCTCACAATGCCGGACGTATTGCCGCTCAAACGGCCAAACAGGTTATCCTCCAGCGACTTCACGAAGCGGAGCACAATGCCATATTTGAGGAATACGCTGATAAGGAAGGGCACATTATCAACGGGGCGGTGCGGCGTATTGAGCCCAAGCAGGTTTTCATTGATTTAGGTAGGACAGAGGCAGTACTGCCGGCGATTGAGCAGATGCATAGTGAGAGGTACCGGATTGGGCAGAGAATCAGGGTCTATCTCCTGGAGGTAGCCCAGACAAATAGAGGACCTCTGGTAATAGTATCACGTTCTCACCCGAATTTGTTGCGAAGGCTTTTTGAGCTGGAGGTCCCGGAAATCGGTAGCGGCGCAGTTGAGTTAATATCAGTCGCACGCGAAGCCAGCTTCCGGAGTAAGGTGGCGGTGGTGGCTCGCCAGGAGGGTATTGATCCGGTTGGTTGTTGCGTTGGGCTGCGCGGTATCAGGATACAGAACATTGTTAATGAGCTAAATGGGGAAAAGGTAGACGTCGTAATGTGGAGCCCAGATGCTCCTGCTTTTATTATCAGTGCCCTTAGCCCTGCCAAGGTACTAAGCGTTGAGATAAGTGAGGATGTGGCCACTGCAATTGTCCCTGACGGCCAGCTCTCATTAGCTATCGGTAGGGAAGGACAGAATGTCAGGCTGGCTGCCAAACTCACCGGATGGCGTATTGATATCAAGAGTGCTTCAGATGCTGAGGCAGAAGCGAAAGCCAGGCCGCTACCAGCCGATACGGAAGAAGCAACTGCAGTTGGTGAGGAGCTTGCTGGTGAAATGCCGGCTGCTGAGGGGCCGGTCTCGATAGATATCGAAGAGGTAGGGGAAGAAGAAGTTGGTGAGCCGCTCGCACCGATAGGTGCTGAGGTTCCTTCGCTCACTTCCGAACCAAAAGTAGCCGCGGGGAAAGCCAAGATTAGATTTGCTGAAGAGATTATAATTCCGCAGCCGATTAAGCCTGGGGCCAAATCAAAGAAGAAAAAGAAGAAGGGCGTTTCAGGCAAGGAAAGCGCTGAGGATGGCATCAAAATTAAGAAACTGCGCCGAATGCAGGGAACCATAGAGGTTGATGGAGAGGATGAAGAGTATTAGTCAGCGTATACCGCAACGCACCTGTGTGGCCTGCCGTCAGATAAAACCGAAGCGGGAGTTAACCCGACTGGTCTGTGTTTCCAGCGGAGCCGTTGAGGTTGATACCAGCGGCAGGAGACAGGGACGTGGTGCTTATTTATGCCGTAATCTTGGGTGTTGGGAAGCCGGGTTAAGGGGTAATCGGCTGGATTATACTCTGCGGACCACTATTACCAAAGAAAATCGGGAATGGCTTGTGAAGTACAGTAAAGACCTTCTGGAGGAGTAAACCGATGGCAAGAGTAAATAATTCGGCTGATAATCCAAGTTCTGCTGGCGGAATGCAGAGTAATGACTCACCATCAGCAGAGTCGCACCCGATTGAAATTCCAGCTAACCTCAGTGTACGGCAGCTGGCTGACCTTCTGCAGACTAGTGAAATAGATATCATTAAACAACTAATGCGAAATGGCATTATGGCCAATATTAACCAGGTGGTTAACTATGAGGTGGCGGCGGCTATAGCGGCAGGTCTTGGTTACCAGCCATGCCTGCAACCCCAGGCAATCCGAAAGCCGGGCGGTGCTATTAGTAGGCCTAAGAAAGGGCAGGGGCTCCGGGGTAAAGAACTCAAGGGTCTAAAACCGCGCCCTCCCATAATTACTATTATGGGACACGTCAATCATGGCAAGACCCGGCTCCTGGACGCTATTCGACAGACCAATGTAATGGAAGCTGAAGCCGGCGGCATCACCCAGCATATCGGCGCCTATCAGGTAGAGGTTAACGGGCAAAAGGTTACCTTTCTGGATACACCAGGGCACGAGGCTTTTACGGCGATGCGAGCTCGGGGTGCTCAGGTGACCGACATCGTTATCCTGGTAGTAGCCGTTGATGATGGAGTAATGCCGCAGACACTGGAGGCTATTGACCATGCACGAGCCGCCGGTGTCCCCGTAATAGTAGCTTTAAATAAGATTGATAAGCCTGGTGTCAACATCGAGGTGACCAAGCAGAAGATGGCTGATGCCGGTCTGGTTGTTGAGGAGTGGGGGGGCGCTACAATCTGTGTTCCCATTTCAGCAAAAGAGAAAACAGGCATTCATGAACTGCTGGAGAACCTTTTGCTCATAGCTGAGCTGGAGGAGCTTAAAGCCGATCCTTCTCAGCCGGCACTCGGGGTAGTTGTTGAAGCCAAAATGGACAAGACCAAGGGACCCCTGGCTACGGTACTGATTAATAACGGGACATTAAGGCTTGGTGACACCATAGTGGGCGGCACAACCTGGGGCAGGGTAAAGGCTATGTTCAATGATATGGGCAAGCGGGTGAGAAAGGCTGAGCCGGCTACTCCGGTAGAGATCCTGGGCCTAGGCAGTGTGCCCCAGGTGGGCGATACTCTGAAAGCGGTGTCCAATGAAAGTCAGGCGCATAAATTGATAGAGAAACGGCTAGAAGAGAAGCAGCAGGAGCCAAGGGCAGTTAATCTCAGCAATCTCTACGACCAGATCAGCACCGGACGGGTGAAGGAACTTAATATCATCCTCAAGGTTGATGTTCAGGGTAGTATTGAACCGATAAAGGGTTCTTTGGAGGAGCTTGGAACAGAAGAGGTTCAGGTTAGAGTTATCCATAGCGGCGCCGGTAATGTTACGGAAAGTGATGTTATGCTGGCCACTGCCTCTAAGGGAATAATCATTGGTTTTGGTATCAGTGCCGGATCGGGAGCACGTCGCCTGGCCGAGATAGAGGGGGTAAGCACCCGTTCTTATGATGTGATTTACGACTTGATAAATGATGTCAGCAGCGCGCTTAAAGGTATGCTGGAGCCTTCTTATGTTGAGGTCATTGAGGGACGGGCTGAGGTACGGGAAGTTTTTTCTGCCGGTAGAAAAGAAAAAGCGGCTGGAGCCTATGTTACTGAGGGCAGACTGAGCCGCGGTGCTTCAGTCAGATTGCGGCGTGGGGAAAAAGTGGTATGTGAGTCTACTGTCAGCAGCCTCAGGCGCTTCAAGGATGACGTCAAAGAGGTAGCCACGGGCTACGAGTGTGGTGTGAGTATCAAGGACTTCAACAATTTTCAAGTCGGTGATATATTGGAATTCTTCAAGACGGAAATTAGACGGTGACGGCCCTAGCGGGGAAATATTGTGACGCATCGTATTGAACAAGTGAATAAACTCATCCGTCGTGAACTCAGTGAACTGCTTCAGCATCAAGTCAAAGACCCTCGGATTGGTGCCTTTATTGCGGTGACCGAGGTCTCTACTTCTCCTGACCTGAAATATGCCAAGGTATTTATCAGTAATATCGGTAGTGAGGAAGAAAATCGAGAAATACTGGGTGTACTGGTGGCTGCTTCGGGTTTCCTGCGTAAGGAGATGTCGCGGCGTCTAAAGCTGCGGCGTATTCCCGAGCTAAGCTTCAGGTGGGATGATTCCATCAAGCGTGGGGACAACATCCTGAAGCTGATTGACCAGGCTATCGGGGATAATGCTGCTGAGCAGCATAGAGACTGATTGTGGACGGCATACTAAATATCAATAAGCCCCGGGGTATAACCTCATTTGGTGTCGTTGCCCAAATCAGGCGGTTGATCGGAGAGAAGCGGGTGGGACATGCCGGCACTCTTGACCCGGAGGCTACAGGAGTCCTGCCGGTCTGTTTGGGCAAGGGAACCCGGATTGTCGAATTTTTGGTAGATACCACTAAGGCTTATCGAGCTCAGATCGAATTGGGGGTAGTTACTGATACCGGTGACGCCAGCGGTCGGATTACCCGACAGGAAGACCCCTCTCAGGTCAGCCGGGAACGTCTGGAGTCGGAGCTTACTTCTTTCTGCGGCATAATAGAGCAGACTCCGCCAATGTACAGCGCTGTCAAGCACCAGGGTAGACGGCTCTATCAATTGGCGCGAGCCGGCATTGAGGTTGAAAGGAAAAGCAGACCGGTGATGGTCTACAGCCTTAAGCTTACCAACTGGCAATCACCGGTCGCCACGGTAGAAGTAGTATGTGGCAAGGGCACCTATATTCGTTCACTGGCCCAGGATTTAGGACAAGCTCTGGGTTGCGGAGCTACCCTGAAAAACCTCTCCCGTTTAAGGTGTGGCCTCTTTGATATCAAGGAAGCAGTTTCATTAGACCAGTTTGAGACTGCCTGCCGCCACGGCTACTGGCAGCACTTCGTCTATCCCATAGATACTGTGCTTCTGGATTGGGGTGTCATTATCGTTGATGATGAGGTCAGCCAGTTCATTAGAAACGGGCGTCCTGTAGCCTTGAGTAATGACTATAGCGGTAAGGAAGGCAGTCCTTATCAGGGCTATTGCCGTGCTTATACCCTTGACGGCTGCTTCCTGGGCGTGTTACGCTTCAACCTGGAAAGAAATGAATGGCAACCGGAAAAGGTCTTTGCTTAGTTCAAGAGGAGTATATTCAGAAAATCTTAATATCCTGCACATAATTGTTGTAGTAGTATGAGGCAGTACAACTAATCTAGAGGGAGGTAAAAAAGTGGGAGAACAGCACGAAGCATATTGTTTTAAATGTAGAGCAAAGGTACAGGCGAAGGACCATGAACATGTTACCCTCAAGAATGGGAAACCAGCGGTACGAGGGGTATGTCCTAAGTGTGGAACTAAGGTATTCAGAATCGGGCAGGGTTAAGCCGTAACTTACTCTATAATGCCAGTTGATAGTACTAAAGACACAATAGGTGGTGAGGCGGTATTCCAGTCGTTAATCCGGACATACCATCTTATTTTGTGCAAGCGGCCTTTTATGATGAGAAAAGAGAGGGGTTAAACTGTGGGGAACATAAATGTAGCGATAATAGGGGTGGGTAATTGTGCTTCATCCTTGGTACAGGGCGTCCACTATTACAAGAAGGCGAAAGAAAGCGAACTTGTGCCGGGGCTGATGCATGTTAACCTGGGGGGATACCGTATAAGCGACATTAATTTTGTGGCTGCCTTCGATATCAATAAGTTAAAGGTTGGCAAGGACCTGGCAGAAGCAATCTTTGCTCCACCGAACAATACCTTCAAGTTTACCGATGTACCGGTGGCGGGGGTTAAGGTGCAGAGAGGTATGACCCATGACGGTCTGGGTAAGTATCTTGCCGGAAAAATAGAAAAGGCACCTGGTCCCACCGCTGATATTGTCGGCATTCTTAAAGAAACAAAGACCCAGGTGGTACTTAACTATCTACCCGTCGGCAGTGAGGAAGCGACCAAATGGTATGTTGAACAGGTGCTGGCGGCAGGTTGCGGCCTCATTAATTGTATCCCGGTCTTTATCGCCCGTGAGAAATACTGGCAAAAGCGTTTTGAGGAAAAGGGACTTCCGGTTATCGGCGATGATGTAAAATCTCAGGTTGGAGCAACAATTGTCCACCGTGTCCTCACCCGTCTTTTTAGGGACCGTGGTGTTAAGCTGGAGCGGACATATCAGTTGAACTTTGGTGGCAACACCGACTTTCTCAATATGTTGGAGCGAGAGCGCCTCGAATCCAAGAAAATATCAAAAACCAATGCGGTCACCTCACAGTTGGACTACCAGCTTGACCCCGATGACATTCACGTCGGCCCCAGCGATTATGTCCCCTGGCTCACTGACCGCAAGTTTTGCCATATCAAAATGGAGGGACGGACCTTTGGTGACGTCCCCTTGGACCTGGAGCTAAAACTTGAGGTATGGGATAGCCCTAATTCAGCAGGAGTGATTATTGACGCTATAAGGTGTTGTAAGCTTGCCCTGGACTGCGGGCTCAAGGGGTCTTTGACAGCTCCCTCTGCCTACTTTATGAAATCACCGCCCACTCAATATAGTGATGATGAAGCCCACCGAATGGTGGAAGAGTATATTATCAGTTGCCGGCAGGCTGGGCAGGCCGGGCAGGCCGGGCAGACCGGGCAGACTGGACAGGAAGATAGTTCTTCCTAACGATAACCCAAGTAAGGTGAGGAGGGGTTGGCCAATCATAAATGAAGATAGCGTTAGTCTCACCTTATGATTTCGCTCACCCGGGTGGTGTGGTTAACCATATCTGCTCGCTGGGTCGCTGCCTTACTGAGATGGGACACGAAGTAAGGTTTATTGCTCCGGCTTCCAAGGCTGTCGCTGACCTTGGTGACAGGTTTATTCCAATCGGCAAGCCCCACTCTATCCCCTTCAGTGGTTCTATTGCCCGTATTGCCATATCACCTATGTTGTCAACAACGATAACCGCTATGCTTGATAAAGAGAAATTTGATATTATCCACCTCCATGAGCCGTTGATGCCAATGATGTGTACTACCGTGCTCCGTATGTCCCGTACCGCCAATGTGGGTACTTTTCATGCTTTTGATGGCAAGGGATATCACATTGCCAAGCCCTTGGGCAACCTGTTTTTCAAAAGATGGTTCAGTAAGCTGGATGGTAGAATCGCCGTGTCCAGACCGGCTGCGGAGTTTGTCAACAAGCACTTCCCGGAAGAATACAGTATCATCCCTAACGGTGTCGATGTAGAGCACTTTCACCCTAATGTATTACCAATCGATGAGTTCTGTGATGGAAAGCTGAATATCCTGTTTGTCGGTCGTCTCGAAAAACGGAAGGGAGCCGACTATCTGCTTAAAGCCTACCGGCGGGTGAAACAGGAGATTCCCAACTCACGGCTGATTATAGTGGGGCCCGGGACCAGGCTGCGCCGCAGGTATGAGAGACTGGTCGATAAAAATGGCCTAAAGGACGTTGTTTTTGCCGGTTTTACCAGCTATGATGAGTTACCCAGGTACTATAAGACGGCTGACATTTTCTGTTCACCAGCTACCGGTTGGGAAAGCTTTGGCATTGTCCTGCTTGAGTCAATGGCAGTGGGCAAACCGGTAGTCGCCTCAAACATAGCCGGCTATGCCAGCATACTAACTGATGGTGTTGAGGGGATATTGGTACCGCCGAAAGATGATGGGAAACTGGCCCAGGCACTAATCTCTCTGATGAGTGATGAGTCATTGAGGCAAGAGATGGGGGCCAATGGGATACGCAAAGCAGCGGAGTATGATTGGAAGAAGGTTGCCCGCAGGGTATTGGATTACTATGTCGAAGTGCTCAACAACAAGCCGGCCTATAGAGAGACCTTCTCGTTAAGGAAGATGATCCTGGAAAAACTGAGCAGACCTTTTGCGGAAAGAAGAAGCCTGAATGGTAAAGCTAACCGGAGTTCGTAAGTCCGCCTACCACCTTACCGAGCCAGCAGTGCAGCTTCTGGTGAGGACAGGTATTACCCCTAATAACTTAAGCTGGTTAGGCTTTTCGATAGCCGTGGGGGCCGCCGTCCTCATTGCTACCGGGCATCTTTTCGTTGCTGGCTTCGTGGTGCTTGTTGCTGGCTTCTTTGATATGCTGGATGGGGCACTAGCGCGCCGCACTAACCGGGTCACATCATCCGGTGCTGTGCTTGACTCTATCCTTGACCGCGTATCCGAGGCGGTGCTGCTGCTAGGCATCCTGATTTTATACCTCTTATCGGATAGCTGGTCCACACTGGGGATACTGCTTGTCTGCCTTGCTTTAATCGGCTCACCGCTAGTAAGCTACATTAGGGCAAAGGCGGAAGCAATAGGAATAGAGTGCAAAATAGGATTGTTCACCAGACCGGAACGGGTAATTGTGCTGGCGGTAGGTCTCCTGGCGAGCTCTATCAACAACGCCTTAATAATCGCCCTGGCTATCATAGCAACCTTGAGCTTTGTTACCGCAGGGCAGAGGATGTTCTATGTGCTAAAGCAAACCAGAAATCAGCGTGGGGAAGGTTAACATAACTACAATAGTTTAGTCGTCCCTAGCGATGATTCCACATGTTTTGGTTGAAGCGACTACCGTCCATTGATTAAACTTAGAAGGAGAAATAATGTCGGTTATTGTTGTTATTGGAGCACAATGGGGAGATGAGGGGAAGGGTAAGATAGTCGACCTTTTGGCTGAAAAAGCAAGAGTAGTGGTACGTTTTTCCGGTGGTGATAATGCCGGGCATACGGTAATCAACCAACATGGTGAGTTCGGGCTGCACCTTATCCCATCCGGTATTTTCTACCCCGGGGTTACCTGCATCATCGGCAATGGGGTAGCAATTAACCCGGAGGTACTCATTGATGAGATCAGCCAGCTTGAGCAGCGGGGTGTGGACACTGGCAGGCTGTTTATCAGTGACCGG
>Ga0075116_10001113_pt1 | contig 12349 bp, 13 predicted proteins | sample AntAceMetag02UKC_FD_69786 | JGI IMG/M metagenome (GOLD analysis project Ga0075116, IMG submission 69786) | Saline lake microbial communities from Ace Lake, Antarctica- Antarctic Ace Lake Metagenome 02UKC | ecosystem: Environmental > Aquatic > Non-marine Saline and Alkaline > Saline | place...
CAATGCGCGACGCCTCACGCCCGAAACCGCCGCGCTTCTCATATCGCTCAGCACCATGGCACCCTCCGCTCTCGGGGAATCAACGGCGTCCCCCACCGACACGGAACTTCTCTCTGCCTTGCTTCAGGACTACTGCTCCCTGCACCTTGAACAGGGGGGCCGGGGGCGAAACCGCTCCATTGTCAACCAGATTCTTATGAAATAGCGCCCGTCTCCCTGAGGGATTTCATAATCCGCCGGAGTATTTCTATCTTGTGCTCACATTTGCATTTTCCCAGCATCGTCTTGTTTCACTTTAAAACCGCATTGACCAACATGCCGAAACTCACCAGATCAGCTGAACTCTTTGAGAAAGCAAAGAAGTTTATCCCCGGGGGCGTCAACTCACCCGTACGGGCTTTCAAATCCGTTGGAGGCAACCCCATATTCATGGCAAAGGGCCAAGGCGCCTACATGACCGATGTTGACGGCAACACCTACCTCGACTATGTCGGCTCGTGGGGCCCGTTCATCCTCGGCAGCATGCACCCCCGCATCACCGCCGCCCTTGAGCGCACCCTCACAACAATCGGCACCAGCTTTGGAACACCGATTGAGATGGAAATTGAAATGGCCGAACTGCTTGTGGAGGTTGTTCCCTCCATTGAAATGGTCCGCATGGTCAACAGCGGCACAGAGGCCACCATGTCGGCAGTCCGTCTGGCAAGGGGATGCACCGGCCGCGACAAAATCATCAAATTTGAAGGCTGCTATCACGGCCACGGCGACAGCTTCCTCATCAAAGCCGGTTCCGGCGCCCTTACCCTTGGAGCTCCTGACAGCCCCGGCGTCACGAAAGGAACCGCCGAGGACACGCTGAATGCCAAATACAACGACATTGCCTCTGTTGAGTTGCTGGTTGCCGAAAACAAAGGCAACATCGCAGCCATCATCATTGAGCCGGTTGCCGGCAACACAGGCGTCATCCCTGCAAAAAAAGAGTTCCTGCAGGCACTGCGTGACCTGTGCGACCGCGAAGGGATTGTGCTGATTTTTGACGAGGTGATGTGCGGGTTCCGTGTAGCCCTTGGTGGTGCACAGGAGCTCTACGGTATTACCCCCGACCTGACAACCATGGGTAAAATCATCGGCGGCGGGCTTCCGGTTGGCGCATTCGGCGGAAAACGGAGCCTCATGGAAAATGTAGCCCCACTCGGTGGCGTTTATCAGGCAGGAACCCTTTCAGGCAATCCGCTGGCACTGACCGCCGGCATCGAAACCCTGAAAATTCTGAAAGACGAGAACCCCTATCCGGAACTTGAGCGGAAAGCCGCATTCCTTGAAGCCGGTTTCAGAGACAACATGCAGAAGCTTGGACTGAACTTCGTCCAGAACCGCGTTGGCTCCATGGCCTGCCTCTTCTTCACCGAAACGCCAGTGGAAAGCTACGACAGCGCCATCACCTGCGACACGGAAATGTTCGGCAGATACTTTACCTCCATGCTCAACCAGGGAATCTACCTCGCCCCATCGCAGTTCGAAGCAATGTTCACCAGTGCAGTGCACACCGATGCTGATTTGGACAAAACGGTCAAAGCTAACTACATCGCGCTCCAGGCCGCAACGAAGTAACGGGGAAAAAACACCCGAAAGTAAAAAGAAAAAGGAGGCCCGGTCGGCCTCCTTTTTTCGTTCCCAATCAAAAAGGAATTGGAATGAATCGGGCTACTCAATAATCCCCGAACGGACCGCCTCGCGTGTAATCATCACTCTTGATGCGGAATCATGCACCATCATCTCCAGCACAGGAATGAACAGGTCAATCTTCTCCGGAGCGTCAACCAACTCCACAACCATCGGAAGGTCGGGCGCAAGCTCCATCAGCTTGGATGTATGGATGGCAAGATCGTGGCCGAACGAAAGCACCCCTTTTAACGCCGTGGCACCGGCCATTCCCTGCAGACGCGCCTCGCGCACAATCTCCTCATAGAGAGGGCGATGGCCGAAACGGGCATGTTCGCCCACAAAAACCCTCAACAGCTCTTTGTTCTCAAGTTCCATCATGACCATGGTTTTGCGGCAAGCATACCCGAGTAAAGCGCGGCAAACCCGCCAATGACGCTCCCCGCAAGGTACATCCCCGCATAGAGCAATTCTCCGTCCCTCACAAGCGACGCGTCTTCATACATATATGCCGAAAAAGTGGTGAACCCTCCACAGAAACCCGTCACAAGAAAGAGCCTCGCCTCCGGAGAAACCAGTGTTGTGGATACGGCCAGCTCACTGAGAAACCCGATCAGAAAGCTTCCTGCGATATTGACCGTCAGTGTTGCAAAAGGAAATCCTGCCGCCGCCGGGGCAAACGCCAGCGCCACAAGATATCTCAGCACCGAACCCAGAAAGCCGCCAGCCCCTACAAGGACAATGGCAAGCGAATGCTTCACCACACCACCTCCAGAAGGCATATGGAAAACCCGCTGCGACTGTTACCGTTCATTGGCCTCATTCTGTCGACCCTCAATACGCCTGTGGGCACAGCACATTTCATCAAGAATACCGAGAAGCGTATTGAAAATACCCAACGCAATGATGGTAGGAGCCCAAAGCCCGATAAAAATGCCGGCCTGCTCATGATTCGCCGAGGTCCCGAAAAGAAAGACATAGATAGAGAGCAGAATGGAAAGCGTCGCAGCAGCAAAATAATAGAGTGGCTTCATTGCCTTTAATATGGTTAAGTGGCCCTGTCAGGGAAAAGTCACAGGAAAAGTTACACTATTCAGACGAAAACAGAAAACCCCGCCGCAGCGACCGCCGAAACAATTGTTATCTGCAGGGCGGCAACACCGACCGCAAAAAAAAGCCAGCGTGTCCCGAAAAGCCCGAACAGCAAGCATCCACAGACACCGAAGAGATATATATCTTTATGCCTATATAAGCATTTAATCAGGCGCAAGAAATAGCGCTAAATAACCAAAAAACATGCACTTAAGCGAGATATAAAGAGGCGAGAATGGCGTTGGATAATTCTAGCCGCCGGGCTATATTATTAGTTAATTTTATTGGCGCGGAAGGCACTCCTGCACCACCCCCTCCGCCATTGAAAATACAGGCACCATATGGCTGCCGACCTCCGGCAGCATCAACAAGAGACAGCAACCGACCTCATTAACTTCAGTAAGGAGAACCACACATGGATCATTGGCAGAATTTCAGCCGCCGGGATTTCATAAAGATATCGTCACTCTTCCTTGCAGGGTCCGCAGCAATGTCTAGCTCCGCCGGACAGGCCTTTTCCGGCCTAGGGCAGTCAGGCTCCGACGAAAATAGCGACCGGATTGTGTATTCGTTCTGCGAACACTGTTTCTGGCGTTGTGGAATTGCCGCCCATGTACGGGATGGAAAAGTCTACAAAATTGTCGGATCGGAACACCACCCCCTCAGCCAGGGCAAACTCTGCCCCAGAGGCACAGGAGGAATCGGGCTGCTCTACGATCCGGACCGGCTACAGCACCCGTTGATCCGCGAAACCAAAGGGGGGAAGCAGTATTATCGCAAGGCTAGCTGGGATGAGGCGACCGGCATGGTCGCAGAAAAACTCTACGGCATCCATGAAAAGTACGGCCCCGGCGCCATAGCCATGCTTCACCACGGATTCGGCGTCTCCTTCTTCAAGCAAATGTTCTCTCAGATCGGAGTCAACAAATTCGCAAAACCCTCCTATGATCTCTGCTGCGGTCCTGCCCGTCAGGCATCGGTTCTGACATACGGTTACCCCAGCGGAACGCCTGAAGGGTTCGACATCAAGAACAGCAAATACATGATTTTCTTCGGTACCCACTTCGGAGAAAACATGCATAACACCGCCGTGCAGGAAATTTCGGAAGGCATCCGCCGCGGCGCAAAAATAGCCGTCTTCGACCCCCGCTTTTCAACTATTGCCGGCAAAGCCGAGCACTGGCTTCCAATCAAGCCCGGCACCGATATTGCAATGATGCAGGGGCTCATGCATGTGCTGATCAGCGAAAACCTCTATGACCGCTCCTTCGTGCAACATCATACCGTCGGCTTCGGAGAGCTCTGGGATTCGGTCCGAAAAATGACTCCTGAAAAAGTTGCAGAAATCACAGAGATTCCGGCCGATGCAATCAGGACAGTCGCCCGTGAATTCGCCTTCAACGCCCCGGCAGCGTTCGTCCACAGCGGACGGCGCACCAACTGGTACGGCGACGCTCTTCAGCGAATCAGGGCCATCCACATTCTCAATGCGCTGGTCGGCAACTTCAAAATGCCTGGCGGCGTGGTGAATTTCGACAAGTTCGTACTGAAAAAACCGAAGACCGCACACGCCCATCCGCCCTATGAAAAGAGCGTCTACAGCCGTTACCCCTTTTTCCCGGATGACGAACCCTCAAACACGATAGCCTCGCACGAAATTGTGCAGCAGGCCATTTCCGGAGAGATCAAGGCGCTGATGATTTACGGAGTTAACCTGCCCGAAACCATGACGCTTGGCAGGGAAACCGCCATTGAAGCACTCCGCAAGGTCGACTTCATGGTCGCAGTCGATGTGCTTCCAGCCGAGGTCACAGGCTACGCCGATGTAGTTCTGCCGGAGTGCACCTACCTTGAGCGCTATGACGCGCTTGACGCCGGCCGTAACTTCCGCACGCCTTTTGTCGCTCTCCGCCAGCCGGCTGTACCGCCCATGTACGAATCAAAACCCGGCAACCAGATTGCCAAAATGATTACCGACAAATGGGGCATGCACGGCGTCTTTCCCGCATCGGTTGAAGCCGGTCTTGACAAAACCCTCAAAATGACGGGCAGCTCGCTTGAAGAGATTAAAAAAACGGGAGTCATCGTCCGGCCGGAAACAGACCTCTACCGCAAGCCCGGCGTAGCGCTCAACCTGAAAACGCCGAGCGGCAAAATCGAGCTTGCATCATCGCGCCTGAGGGCGGCAGGCTTTGACGCGGTTCCCCGCTACACGCCGCAACCCGAAGCACCTGCAGGGTTCTACAGGATGCTCACCGGTCGCAAACCGATGCTCACCTTCGGCCGCACGGCAAACAACAGGTTCTTGGGCGATGTTGCAACCGCCAAGGAGAACGAGGTCTGGGTCAACACCGAGACAGCGGCGAAGCACGATCTGAACAACGACGAATATGTCCATCTGAAGAATCAGGCTGGCGTCGTTTCAGAATTTCCCGTCAAGGTGAAGGTAACCCAGCGGATACGGCCCGACGCGGTCTTCATGGTGCACGGCTTCGGCCATACCGCCGCGAAGATGACCTGGGCATACAAACGGGGAGCCTCGCACAACCAGCTCATTTCAAGAACCGATATCGACCCGGCCATGGGTTCGGTCGGCTTTCAAAATAATTTTGTGACATTCATCAAGGAGGCATAACCTGTGGCGAACAAAAAAAACTATGGAATGGTCATAGACACCCGAGTCTGCGTCGGCTGCTCGGCCTGTGTCTATGCCTGCAAATCGGAAAATGCGGTTCCTGAAGGCTACTGCCGCGACTGGGTCGTACAGGAAACAAAGGGAAACTTCCCTAAACTGACCATGGAAAACCGGTCGGAACGCTGCCAGCACTGCGAAAACGCACCATGTGTCACCTACTGCCCGACCCGGGCATCGCATTACGCTGAAGATGGCACGGTACAGATCAACCGCTCGCTCTGCACCGGCTGCAAAGCCTGCCTGGCCGCATGTCCTTATGATGCGCGTTATATCCATCCCGACGGCTTTGCCGACAAATGCTCACTCTGTCACCACCGCATCGAACAGGGACTGAAAACCGCATGCGTTTCGGTCTGCCCGACCGGAAGCCTGCACCTGGTTGACTTCAATGACCCCGACGAAGAGGCACAGAAACTCATGGCAGGAAGGATTGTCTACCGGCAGAAAGAACATGCCGGCACAGGACCGAGCCTTTTCTGGATTTCAGCAAGCAATAAACCCGGAGCGTAACCATGACTGCAACTGCTGCAACTGAAATAATCTCGACCAAAATCAACCCGAATGTGGTTCCCCACCTCCACATCTGGGAGTGGCAAATCCCCCTCTACCTCTTTCTTGGCGGTATGGCAGGAGGCCTTCTGGTCATCACATCCATCATGATTGTCCTGAAACGGAAATTCGGCATCGGACCGAAAGATGCGGGAGAGGGCTGCCCCTGCCTTGCCATACGCATCGGCTCAGCCCTCTCGCCCATACTGCTTGCCGTCGGCATGATTTTCCTTTTTCTCGACCTAGCACATCCTCTCTATGTCTGGGCTTTCTACACCACGGTACAGCCGACCTCGCCCATGTCGGCGGGTAGCTGGATTCTGGTTGCCTTTTTCCCGCTGGCCGTTCTACAGGCCATGCTGGTGAACAAACGCCAGCTCCGGACTTTTGATGTCGGCATTGTCCACAAGGTACTTGACTGGACAGAGGGCCACATGACAATCGTCGCCCTTGTCAATGCCCATATCGGCGTCGGAATCGGCATCTACACCGGTATTCTGCTCTCGTTCTTCTCCGCACGCCCGCTCTGGTCGAGCTCGATTCTCGGCATGCTCTTCCTTGTCTCGGGTATTTCAGCCGCTGCAGCCCTCATGCTTCTCTTGGCACCTGAAGAGGAAAAGCCGATCTACAGCATGATTGACGCAAACGCCATCTGGATTGAGCTGGTGACGGTCGGGCTCTTTGTGCTCGGCGGCCTTACGGGCTCTGCAAACAGCAGCGGAGCCATGATGCACCTGATCGGCGGAAACGCTGTAATGGCCGGGATACCATACGCTTACTGGTTCTGGGGTCTGTTTGTCGGAGCAGGACTTCTTGTCCCCCTGCTGCTCGAGTTCCTGGAAGCGGCTGGAGTCCATATCAAATACCCCAATGTAGCCCCAATCATGGTTCTCACCGGCGGAATGCTTCTCCGCTTTCTCATTGTCTTTGCCGGCCAGAGCTACCACACCTTCATGTAGCTCCAGCTCCCCGCAACAACACCACAATACTGAAAAGACCGCCTCATGGGCGGTCTTTTCAGTTCAAAACAAATACATTCTGTCAAGGGCGTCCCCAACTTTTCCCCTCCTTTTTAGGAGATCTTTTCGTGATGGACCGCTTTAAGGATTTTGATGTTCAGGACAATAAAGCGCCAGAACTGGTATATCCTGCAGCGCATCAAGAACTTTTGGTACGATGTGGGCCTCATGGTTGCTTGCGTTTTGGGATTAAATAAAGATTTGGGCTCTTATTCAGGGATGAACTGCCATCCGAAGCGGCCGCGGAACTTGTGAATGAAGGTTATTTCAACCATCTGCTTGAGCCATGCGCCGCCAATACCCCGCTCAACCTTGGTGACAAACATGTCGCGTCCTTCTTTGTTGTCGTAGCGTTCGTGATCTGGCACAATGGGATAAATGATCATGACAATAGCTGAACCGTTCCAGAGCGACTTGCCGTTGGAGGCGATGCAAACAGCCAGCATCTCGGTCATGCGTTCGCGGTGGGTCATGCGGCCGGTCTTTATCATGTCGATAACATTGAAGGCAACAACCCTGCCGATCACACCCGAAATCATACCGGTCCGCGGTGCGCCAGGGGTAATGGCGGTGCCGTTGGGCGTGACATGAGGTTTGGAGATCGGGCCGGGAGGCGCGAAGGCGATTCCTGCCGAGAAGATGTTTTTGTAGGTCGGATTGTAGTACTGGGCAGGCCAGGCTTTGGGGGACTTGGTAAGCTCCTCGTAAGGAAGTCCGTAATGGCCGTCGGCAAAAACAAAGCCGCCGGGATTGCAGACAACCGAGGAAATATCCTTGCCGTCCTTATCGAAAAACGGGAAGTTGACACCGCGCGACTGGGGAATAAGCATGGCGAAATCGTACTCGGTTTCACCGTAGTTGCCTTCGAAATCTTCCCAGTAGATCTTGTTCTCGTCCACCTTGTTCACACCGCGGCGGATGGCTTTTTCAATGCCGAATTCGTCCATTGCATCCTCAATGAGATCACCACCCCGTGCAATTCTGTCGCCCTGCTGTACAACATTGATGCCGCCGACGCCGAAGTCGCCTATTTCAGGCTCGTTGGTCAGGTAGACAAGATCGGCCTTATCGCGGATTCCTCTCTGGGTGAGGTCGTGATGAATGTTGGTGATGTACTCGAATGCAGCGCCCTGGCAGGCTGCCATGGGGTGGCCGGTACCGATGACCAGTTTCTGGCGCTCGCCTTTTTTCATGCGCTCGACCGACTTGAGATAGGCGTCGCGCGCCTGGATGGCGGTATCGAAATGGCAGATGGACTGGGTGAACTTTTTTGGTCCGAGGCCGGGTGTCGCGTCATAATTCATGTGCGCACCGGTCGCAATGATCAGGTGGTCATACTCAAGGCTGGACTGCGCGGTATCGCCGGCCTGCTCAAGAACCACATAGTTCTCGTCGGGATGGACCGATACAACCGTCCCCTGAATGAAGTTTACATTGAATTTGTCATAAATCGGCTTTAACTTGAAAACAGTGTGCTCTGGCTTTACCGCATCAATGCCGAGCCATACCCAAGAAGGCACAAAACCAAAATAATCAAACTTGTGTACAACCGTTATTTCATGTTCTTTCCCGAGGGAATCCCCCAGATACATCGCCGCAGTATGCCCTGCAAAGCCGGCGCCTATGATTACAACCTTTGCCATGGTGGTTTCTCCAGTTATAGCGTATTTGTTAAGTGGCAGAAAAGCCTGTAAAAAAGCAGTTCTATAAAATACGACTAAAAAAGTATATAACCAAACGGTTATACAGCATCCCACATCCACCTGAAGGAGTCACTCAAATGAAGAACAACCTGTTTGCGGGGACATAAAGTTCACGCAGGACAAAAGAGCCCCTGAATGGAAAAGAAACGGCTGGTCGGCATTGATTACGGAACCAAACGCATCGGACTAGCCGTGGCCGATCCGCTCCGCATGTTCGCCCGGCCGGTAGGCACATTCAGCCGGGAGGGGCTGCAGAGTGCTTTGGAGGAGATTGAATGCCAGGATGGCATTGAAACCCTTATTGTTGGCTACCCGCTCGGTTCGGGGGGTGAGACGAACGCAATGACCGGAGTCATTGACCGCTTCATTGCGGAGCTCAAAGAGATGTTCCCTCATGTCGCAATTGAGCCGATTGACGAGTACCACTCTTCACGCGAGGCGGTGCACATCCTTGCCGCGGCGGGAGGAAGCCGCAAAGAGCGCCAAAAGAAGGGACGACTCGACACGGCTGCCGCCTGCGTCCTGCTTACCCGTTACCTTGAGGGGCGCTCCGAAAGCCTGTAAGTGCGCTGTTTTTCATGTAGCTTTTCCCTCACCGCTTGTTTATCTTACAGCTGAATGCCTTCGACAACGACCACCACCTTTTCACTCCGTCCTGCACAGTAATGGAAACTTCTGCAATGCTCAGCATATTCAAAGATACCCAAGCCCTTCTTGAAGGCCATTTCAAGCTCACCTCCGGCCGCCACAGCAACTCCTACTTCCAGTGCGCAAAAGTTCTACAGCATCCGGAGCATCTGAGCACAATCTGCAGTGACATTGCCAGCCATTTCAGGGACAGCGGAGTAGACACGGTCATTTCACCCGCCATCGGGGGAATTGTGGTCGGAACCGAGGTCGGACGCCAGCTCGGCGTCAAAACAATTTTTGCAGAACGCAAGAACGGCGCAATGACCATCCGCCGCGGCTTCAGCCTTGAAAAGAACGAACGGGTACTGGTGGTGGAGGATGTCGTCACAACCGGAGGGTCGGTGGCAGAGGTGATCTCCCTTGTGGAGGCCGCCGGAGCAAAGGTTGCCGGCGTCGGCTGCGTGGTCGACCGAAGCAACGGCACCGTCCGGCTTGCCGACAGTCAGTTCTCCGTCATGCCGCTCGAAGTACACAGCTGGCCTGCCGAATCCTGCCCGCTCTGCCGTAAAGGCGTGCCCATTGAGGCACCCGGAAGCAGGGCCACCAGCCCGCCCCCCTCTGCATGAGTAGCCCACAGCCCATCCGGACAATCTCCTTCATCGGTCTCGGGCTGATAGGGATGTCACTTGTCAAGGCGCTGAAAAGGAGTACGCCCGACGGGGCCACCTCTCCGATAGTGATCGGCTACGACCCCTCTTTCACCCAGAGCGACCGCGAAGCTGTCCTGCAGTTCGGACTCGACCGGTTCACCGATAACAGGAAAGAGCTCTTCGGTGCTGACCTGGTTGTTCTGGCTGCTCCTGTTGAAACCAACATCGCCCTGCTTGACGAACTTAAAAAGCTGGCCCCACCGTCCACCCTTGTGGCAGATGTCTCCAGCACCAAAGCCCTGATCTGCCGTCGTGCCGAAGAGCTCTCAATTCCCTTCATAGGCATGCACCCGATGGCCGGAAAAGAGCAGCAGGGATACCGCGAGAGCAGCGAAGAGCTGATTCAGGGAACCCGGATGATTCTCTCGGCGCCCCAGGGAGAGCTCAACTCACCCAAAGGGCTGTTTCTCAAGGCGTTGCTTGAGGCGGCCGGATGCCGCATCAGCCTGATGGACGCGGAGGAGCACGACCGGGTGATTGCCTGCATCAGCCACCTTCCGCAACTGGTATCGACAGCCCTCGTGACCCGGTGCGCCGGAAGATTGGACTGTTCAGGGCCCGGATTTCTCTCTATGGCCCGACTTGCGGGAAGTCCATGGAGCATCTGGCGCGACATCATATCAACCAACAGCGGCAACATAGCCGACGAACTTGAGCGGTTTGCCCTCGAACTCGGGGAGCTTGCGGAGGAGGTACGCCGCAATGACGGACAGAAACTTGAAGGACGATTCAATGAGGCAAACCGGCAGCACGCACTGCTGAAGGAGATAAACCGCCAATGAGTCTTGGAATTGTTGTGAATGTTTCGCGCCAGAGAGCAATTGATCTTGCCCGGACACTTGCCAAGTGGCTTGAGGAGCGAGGGGTTGACTATGTGTTCGAATCTCTTTCGGCTGAAAAAACAGGCAGTAGCCGCAGTGCTCCGATTGAGAAGCTCAATACGCAGTGCGACGCATTCATTTCGCTCGGTGGTGACGGCACCCTCCTCTTCACTTCGCAACACTCCGTCACAAAACCAGTTATCGGGGTCAATGTCGGCCGGCTTGGCTTCCTTGCGGAGTTCTCACCCGAGGAGATGCTCCCTGCCGTGGAACGGTTCCTCGGTGGAGACTATTCCATACACACCCGGTCACAGCTTGACGCTGGTCTTGTTACCGAGGGCAGGGAGGAGCATTTTCGGGCACTCAATGATGTGGTCATTGAAAAGGGGGCCTACCCCAGGATTCCCGCATTCATCATAAAGCTTGACGGCGAACTTCTCAGCTCCTACAGGGCCGACGGCATCATTATTGCAACATCTACCGGCTCTACCGCATATTCAATGTCGGCCGGAGGCCCCATCATCGCCCCCAAGTCCAGCGTGGTGGTCATCACCCCCATCTGCCCGCATATGCTGACTGTACGGCCAATTGTCATCAGCGACGAAAAGACCATTGAGGTATCTGTTGATGCACCCGACGGAACCTTCCCGCTCAACTGTGACGGCCATCTGCGCCAAATGCTGGCCCCGCAGCAGGTGGTAACCGTCCAAAAATCAAGCGAGTTCATCAACCTGATGGCCAACAGTAACCGCGACTACTGCGAAGTGCTCCGAACGAAACTGCTCTGGGGCCGGGAAGCCTAAGCCTGTCCGTTACTCTCCAACAGACGCCGTCTCGCAGTAGGGCCATTTGCCCTGCTCGGAGAGAATCATCTCAACAATCTCCCTGACGCATCCATTGCCGCCCTCGTAAGCGGAAATATATCCCACACGGTTGCGGAGGTAATCGGCGCCGTTGATTGCCGTAACAGGAAGCCCAACCTTTTCAAGAACCGGAATGTCTCCGATGTCGTCGCCAATGCAGGCACACTCGTCGTCAGTAAGGGAGTATCGGTCACGGAATGCCTCATAGGCCGAGAAAAAGTCGCCGGAGGCGAAAGAGAAGTCCGTCACACCCAGTTCGGCGAGAAGAGGTCGATATCCCTCCGAACTTCTGGGGGAGTAAACCGCAACCCGAATCCCCTGACGGATTGCCTCCTGTATGCCCAGAGCATCGCGTACCGAGATGGAACAGAGTTCAAGGCCGCTACCGTCAACAGTGATGCGGCTGCCGTTAAGCACCCCGTCAATGGGAAAAAACAGTGCGCGAACAGCCTCAAGAGCCTGACTGACCCGTGAAGAGGGATCTGCCTGGGAGGGCTGCATGCCGAAGTACTGGAAACCTGACAATGTGGTGGGGTTTAGGATGAAGGAAGTGACTGCACGCAGCCGTAAAGGGCGAGTAGCTGACTGACAAGGGGGGCGAAATC
>Ga0075116_10001114_pt1 | contig 12343 bp, 9 predicted proteins | sample AntAceMetag02UKC_FD_69786 | JGI IMG/M metagenome (GOLD analysis project Ga0075116, IMG submission 69786) | Saline lake microbial communities from Ace Lake, Antarctica- Antarctic Ace Lake Metagenome 02UKC | ecosystem: Environmental > Aquatic > Non-marine Saline and Alkaline > Saline | place...
ATGAAAGTTAGGGTCAAATGGCTCCCCAAGTGCCTTGACTTGGGATAACCCCTGTACCTCCAGATTTGCCTGGAGTTTGCGTTCAATAAGTCTGATGCCATCTACCCAGCTATGTTTCGCCAGGTCATCAGGAATGGAGATAAGGGCCCGCTCCAGGTCGTCCATGATGGGCAGCAGGCTGAGCATCATGGCGGTATTACCAAACCTGCCAATCTCTTCCTTTTCCTGCTCAGCGCGGCGTTTGTAGTTCATCAGGTCTGCCTGGGTTCTCTGCCAGCCAGCCAGATTAGCTGCCGACTTTTCTCTCTCCTCAGTCAAGGCCTGTTTTAATAACTCTACATCCTCTACTTCGGTAAACTCCGGCGCTAATTCACCATTTAGATCTGCCGAATCTTGCTGGTCCATTATTTGTTACCTCTCTGTTCAATTATCGTCGGGATGGGACGGCTCCTCTCCATACAGCTCGCCGGCCAGACTGCCCAGTACTGAAGAAAGGTAGCTTATGGCAGAAATGGCTCGGGCATAGGGCATTCGGGTAGGACCGATGATACAGATAGTACCTGTTGCTTCATTAGGCAGCCCATATCGGCCGATAACCACGCTGTAGTCCTGAATGACAGCCGCCTTATTTTCCCCACCGATAACTACCTGTATTCCCTGACTAGCCAGTCCTTCCGGAACGATAATCCTGAGGATGCTGCGCTGGTCGATAAGCTCCATTAAGGATTGCAGTCGCTGGCTGTCAGCAAATTCTGGCTGGTTGAGCATCATGTGCAGGCCATCAAGGTAGGGTTCCTCATAGTCTTGCTTATATTCAGACCGCATAATCTTTACCAGGCAGTCGGTTAGCTGTTTTTCAACAGGGGAGAGATCTATTTCCTTAGCCAAAATCTGTGGACAGGTCAGGCCGGAATATGCAGTATTCAGTTTGTTGGCGATAGTGATGAGTTCGGGTTGAGATATAGACTGGACAAAAGTTATTAGCTGCTGCTTTATCTTGGCGCCGCGCAGAACAAGGACAATTAGCGCCATCGAGTCCTGGAGAGCAACCAGCTCCAGGTACTGGAACCGGCAATTCACCGGCTTGGGCAGCGTAACGATAGCCATATTCTGCGCCAGTTGAGCGATGAGTTTAGCGGTTAGCCTTAACCATTCTTCCAATTCCCCTTCTACCTGGTGGAAGAGATGGCTTATCATCCGCTGCTCGGTCAAGGGGAGCTCAATCTCACCCAGCGATTCTACATAGTAGCGGTAGCCCTTGTCTAAGGGAATACTTCCTGCCGAGTGGTGTTGACGCTTGATGTAACCTTCCTGTTCCAGGTTTGCCATCTCGTTACGGATGGTAGCCGGACTTACCTTAAGTTCATGGTCACTGACAATACTTTGTGAAGCTACCGGTACCGCTCTCACAATATACTGCCCTACTATGGATTTGAGTATCGTCTCTGTTCTTGTGGATAACATTTGTACCCTTTTACTCCGGTTAGCAGTCTTAACCTGAGATTGCTAATTACTGCTGAATTTACCATTTTTAGCCCTTATTTGTCAAGGGGAAGGTTGATCTAGAATATAGGGGGGCTACATACCCCCGAAAATGCCGGTACAATATCCTGGCTTAAGTGAATAGTTGACAGGCAAGAAGCAAGTAAGTATAATTACTTCAGCTTATTTTAGGAGTTGAAGTGCCAAAAAGGACTTATCAGCCAAAGAGAATCCCGAGGAAGCGTGAGCATGGTTTTCTGGCGAGAATGAGCACGCGGGGGGGGCGAGCTGTCTTAAAAGCAAGGCGGCTTAAGGGCCGTAAGAGATTGACTGTGGTATGATACCGCAAATATCACTTCTCAAGATGCCATCTAGTATCCTATCCTCATGAGTACTATGTTCAGTGTTCCCCCCTAACTTGAGGGCATATTTTCTTTGGGGTAATAGCGTTGTCCAGAAAATCCGGGATTACCACTTCTTTTTTGGGAGTGGTGAGCAGGAAGGGATTGTTAGAAGGTAAAGGTTCGGTCTTCCCTTGATGAGTAGCCTCTTTCCTGGTAAATTGGTTAGGAGTGGGGATATGAGGGGTGAAGGGTGGATTAGAAAGTCGGCGCAGTACGCCGTAGTTTATAGGGAGGGGAGGTCGTGGGCGAATAGTCTGTTGGTGGTGAAGGTTTTACCTAACGGGCTTGTTTTATCACGGTATGGTTTCTCGATCAGCCGGCGGGTAGGTAATGCAGTCACCAGAAACCGGGTCAAGCGCCTGCTCCGTGAGATATTGCTCGCGGCACCAATTAAGATGGGATGGGATGTTGTTTTCATCGCTCGTCCTGCAACAGCTGCTGCTGATTATGGTATCCTCAGCAGAGCAGTTAGGGATTTGTTATTGAGGGCTGGTCTGCTAATTAAAGAGAAAGTTTCGTCAACAAGGTCTGTTACTGAGTGTGGCAGAGCAGAGGGCTAGTCCTCAGTAGCTGAAGGAGTATGAAAAAGTTAGCTTTAGCATTAGTCAGGTTTTATCAGGGGCATATCTCGCCAACCAGGCCACCATCCTGCCGTTATTACCCGACCTGTTCTCAATATACCTATGAGGCTATTGAGAGATTTGGGGTTTTTAGGGGTGTGTGGCTGGGAGCAAGGAGAATAGCCCGCTGTCATCCTCTATACCCGGGTGGCTATGACCCGGTGCCCAATAAATGATGTTTTCAGAGGGAGTGAGTAGATAGGTGCAGATTAAAGATAAGATACTACCGGGCAAGCTGTTGCTTCTGCTGGCAGTTATCCTAGTTCTCGGTGGCTTACTCTTTTCCGGGTGTACTGTGAGGTCAACGCCGGTAGGCTGGTCGGGGGTGGCAGTAACTGATGACGCCCTGTTTGTCGCTTCTCTGGAAGGGGAATTGGTCGGCCTGAACAAATCGGACGGTAATCCCTTATGGCCGGCTTGTCCTCTTGGGACCTCGAAAGAGACGGTGGCTGTCTACACCACTCCGGCAGTGGATGGGGATTTGGTTTATGTCGGCGGCTATGATGGCAGGGTTTACACCGTTAATTCCACTTCAGGCTATCGGGAGCGGGTGTATCCCCTTGATGATAACCTTGAATCTATAGTTGGCGGGCTAGTTGTATCCGGAGGCAGGGTCTATTTTGGTTGTGATGACGGTAAGGTCTATGCACTTAGTGCCGATGAGTTCCGTAAAGAGTGGGAATTCCAGACTGGGGATAAGGTCTGGTCGACCCCGGTGGTTAGCGGGGAGACGGTATATGTTAGCTCTTTTGACAAAAAGGTCTATGCTCTTAATGTTGCCGACGGCACTGAAAAGTGGCACTTTGAAACTGAGGGGGGCATTGTCTCGACGCCCCTAGTCTATAACGATACAGTCTATATCGGCTCCTTTGACCGGCACATTTATGCCGTGGATGCTGCTGATGGCAGTCTGAGATGGCGTTCCGAGGTTGAGGCCGACAAGTGGTTCTGGGCACAGCCGATAGCCTATGATAACATCATCTATGCGCCGAATCTTGACGGTAAGGTCTATATGCTGGATACCGAAAGCGGTTATGAGGTGGCTGTTCCCGCTGAGCTGGACAGCCCGATTAGCTCATCACCGGTAGTGGTCGGTGATAAGGTTATTATTGCTTCCCAGGAAGGGCGGGTGTTTTCTCTGGATACCAGTAGTAATATGGTTAGCACCTCCATATTTACAGTGAGCAACGATGATGAAGTGATACGTGCTCCCCTCTGTGCCAGTGAGGGGGTTGTTTATATTCATGCCCAGACCTCTAAGCATGATACTCTTTACGCGGTGGATGCCGAGACGGGGAGAGAGGTATGGGTACCCGTTTCTTTAAGTTAGGTAAGTGAGGTAGCTTTAGTTAATGGAATGGTGGAATGCAGGCCCGGTAGCGCTGATGATAAACTCGCTGGTCGCGCTGTCCAGCTATCTGTACGGTAGCCTGGGGCTGACTATCATTATTTTAACCATTATTATTCGCTTTGCTATGTATCCTCTTACCGTGAAGCAGCTTCGTTCTACCAAGGCAATGCAGGAGCTTCAGCCAAAGATTGCCGAGCTACAGAAGAAGTATGCCAAGGATAAGAAGCGGCTGGCTGACGAACAGATGAAGCTGTATCGGGAGGCGGGGGTGAGCCCGGCTGGTTGTGGAGTGCCGATGTTAATCCAGATGCCCATCTGGATAGCCCTCTACCAGTCGATTATACGGCTTTTAGCCATAACTCCCGAGGATCTACTGGGGCTGTCCAAGTCTCTTTGGTCCTGGCCGGTGGTCTATACGATGGTGCCTTTGAACAACAGCTTTCTCTGGTTTAGCCTAGAGAATCCTGATACGCCCTTAGCCGTCCTGGTCGGGGTTACTATGTGGCTGCAGCAGAAGATGGTGACGCCTGATAGCACCGACCCACAGCAGCGTTCTCAGAGTCAGTTAATGCTGTGGATGATGCCGCTCATGTTCGGCTTTTTGGCAATGAGTTTCCCCAGCGGCCTAGCTCTCTACTGGGTAGCGTCCAATATTATTACCATTATTATGCAGTACTTTATTACCGGTGGGTGGGGTGGCCTGTCCAAATCGAAAGGGGGAAGGGCGGTGGTCAAGGCCAGTATCGGAAAGAGCAGCGGTGACCTTAAGAAGCGCATTGCCCAGGCGGAGCAGTCGGCCGGTATTACGGCTATGGAGGCTGATATTGTTGTGCCGGCCAGTACTCCGGAGGATGAAGCAGGTGGTGATGTATCCGCGGATAAGCCCCGTGGCGCAGGATACCCGGGAGATGCGAAAACAATACGGCGTCAGTCTAAACGAAGTAGGGGGCATCGTCCTAAGGGGAGGTAAAGCGGGGTTCGGTGTGAGGGCGAGCAAGCTAGATTAGGGAGGAGCTATCAGTGTCTACCGGCGAGGGAGATAGCAATATTACTGAGGTAGCCAGGGGTGTTCTGGAAGCACTGCTTGGGAAAATGGGGGTGGTGGCTTCAGTAGTACCTCAGGCTAAAGAAGTTGTTGGGGAAGAAGAAGCTTCTGCCCCGGTTACCTTTGATATTGAGGGTGATGACCTGGGTATTTTGATCGGGCGTCGGGGTCAGACCTTGGCCTGCCTGCAATTTATTCTCAGGCTTGTTGTGGGCCATCAAACGAAAATCTGGCTGCCTATAGTTGTTGATGTCGAAGGATACAAGCAGTCCCGCTCTGAAGAGTTACAGGCTTTAGCGTGTCGCCTAGCGGAGCAAGTCGAGGACAGTGGGAAGCCGTTTACCTTGGAGCCGATGCCGGCCTATGAGCGGCGTGTTATCCATCTGGCCCTGGCTGATCATCCTGATGTTACCACTGAGAGTGTTGGCCTGGGTGAGGCCCGTAAGGTAGTTATCCGGCCGAAGTAGTAAAGGTCCTTCCAGGATTATATTGCTAGTGTGGTAAGTCTCTGGTCAGGTAAGGTAGGGTTACCACAAGTTTCTTGGTCCCGTCCTGGAGGGCGGGATTCTTTATATCGATTTAGACTAAACTGTTGGTAGAAAGGCCTTCTGTTATGTTCCATTCCGTAGCCAGCCGGGTAGCCTTCCCTGAGATGGAGCAGTCTATATTAGGCTGGTGGCAGAAAAACAGTATCTTTGAGCGAAGCATTGACGCTCGGCGGGGAGGTCGCCGCTTCGTCTTCTATGAAGGCCCGCCCACGGCAAACGGCAGTCCCGGGATACACCATGTGCTGGCTCGTGTCTTTAAGGATGTTATCCCTCGCTACAGGACGATGAAAGGCTATTACGCCCCGCGTATCGCTGGTTGGGATACGCACGGGCTGCCGGTAGAGCTGGAGGTAGAAAGGAAGCTGGGATTCTCCAGCAAAACACAGATTGAGGAATACGGCATCGACCGTTTTAATGCCCTCTGCCGAGAGAGTGTTTTGGGCTATCTTAAGGAATGGAATACGATGACCGAGCGTATCGGTTTTTGGGTCGACCAGCAACACCCCTATATCACCATGGACAACAGCTATATTGAGACTGTCTGGTGGGCAATCAAGCAGATGTGGGATAAGGGGCTGGTATATCAGGGCTATCGGGTTACTCCTCACTGCCCCCGCTGCGGTACGTCTTTAAGCTCTCACGAGGTTGCCCTGGGCTATCAGGATGATACTAAGGACCCATCGGTTTACATAAAGTTTAAAGTTGCGAAGTCGATATATTCAGGACCGGGTTTTCTTGAAAAATTGCGCAGTGGTTATGGCGACAGAACAGCAGATTTTGCTAAGTGGCTTCTTGACCACGTAGGGGACAAACCTGTTTACTTACTGGCTTGGACGACTACCCCATGGACACTGCCTGGCAACACCGCTCTGGCGGTGGCCGCTGATGCTGAATACTCGATTGTAGAACTTGATGATGAATATCTTATTTTAGCTTCTGCTCGGCTGGAACAAGCTGGATTAGCTGATGTGCCAGTCACCGCTAAAGTAGATGGTGCTGGTTTAGTCGAATTGAGGTACGAGCCTCTATTTAATCCGTTCGATTTCAATATACCTGTTGAAACAATGACATTACTGGATAAAAAAGGGAAGCCTTCGCCAGATATCATATGGAAGAAGGAGGGCATTCTAAATTACCCGGTGATTGCTACCGATTTTGTTTCTATGGAGGACGGAACCGGTATCGTTCATGTTGCCCCTGCTTATGGTGAGGTTGACTACCAGGCAGGGCAGGATAATGGCCTTGATTTTGTCCACCCGGTAGACTTAGAGGGGAATATTACCGGCAGCTACCCCTTCTCAGGCAGGTTTGTTAAGGAGGCTGACCCTCTTATTCTGGATGATCTGAAGGCAAGGGGGCTGCTCTTTCGTAGTGAGACGGTTCACCATACCTATCCCTTCTGCTGGCGCTGTCAAGCACCCCTGCTCTACTATGCCAAGCAGACCTGGTATGTCCGGACCACTGCGGTAAAAGAAGAGCTCATTAACGGAAACCGGGAGATAAACTGGTACCCAGAGCATATCAAGTACGGCCGTTTCGGTGACTGGCTGCAGAACAACATCGACTGGGCTTTTTCCCGTGAGCGTTACTGGGGTACGCCACTGCCGGTGTGGTGCTGCGAAGCCTGTGACAACTGTGAGTGCATTGGTGGCATCGAGGAATTGAGGAATAAACCCGGTACCAGCGGGTTTAAGGAATCCCTGGACCTGCACCGTCCCTTTGTTGATGAAATAACCTTTACCTGTTGCCGGTGTGGGGCGCAGATGAGGCGGGAACCCGAGGTAGTTGATTGCTGGTTTGATTCCGGAGCGATGCCCATTGCTCAATGGCACTACCCATTTGAAAACGGGGACATGCTCGTGGACGGCCGCTTCCCCGCCGATTACATCTGTGAGGCGGTTGACCAGACCCGGGGCTGGTTTTATAGTCTGCACGCTATCTCTACCCTGTTATTTGGCCAGCCCAGTTTCAGGAATGTTATCTGTCTGGGGCATATCTTGGATGATAAGGGTGAGAAGATGAGTAAGGCGAGAGGGAATGTGGTTGAGCCGATGGCGATGATAGATAAGTATGGTGCTGATGCTATACGCTGGTATTTCCTTACCACTTCACCACCGGGCAACGTACGCCGTTTCTCGGAAAAGCTGGTCTCTGAGATAAGCCGCCGCTTCCTGCTCACACTATGGAATGTCTACTCCTTCTTTGTTACCTATGCCAATATCGACCATTTCACTCCTGAGACGGGGGGAGGACCCGAGCCATCAGGACTGGATAGGTGGATTATCTCTGAGCTTAATCAGCTTATCGTTGATGTTGACGGAGCGCTGGAGGCTTATAACCCTACCGAGGCGGGGCGTAAGATAGAAGGTTTTGTGGATGCCCTCTCTAACTGGTATGTGCGCCGTAGCCGCCGGCGGTTCTGGAAGAGCGAGAATGATACTGATAAGCTCTCGGCATACCGTACCCTTTATCAGTGTTTGGTCACGCTATCTAAGCTACTGGCCCCGTTTACTCCCTTTCTAGCCGAGGAGTTGTACCGAAATCTGGTCGGCACGGCGTTTCCTGAGGCTTCCTCAAGCGTCCATCTGGCTGATTTCCCTTCAGCCGATGTGACCTTGGTTGATAAACGGTTGTCCAGTGATACCCGGCTGGCGATGAAGATATCAAGCCTGGGTCGGGCGGCCCGCAGCAGGGCGGGGACTAAGGTCCGCCAGCCGCTGGCAGTCAATTACGTCACCTTGAGTTCAATATCGGAGCGGCAGGCTCTGGAGAGGGTCAAGCCTGAGATACTGGAAGAGCTTAACATAAAAGACCTTCAAGTTATTGATGATATAGACAGGTTGGAGAAAGAAGGTTATGTTACCAGTTCGGAGGGTGATTACTCGATAGCTGTCCCCACTGAGATTCCTGCGGAGCTTCTTGCCGAGGGGTTGGCGCGAGAGATAGTACACCGACTGCAGACGATGCGCCGCTCCGCCGGATTTGATATTGCCGACCATATTGTCACCTATTATCAGGGTGGCTCTTATGTCCGGCAGGTAGTAAGTGATTTTGCTGGCTATATCAAGCAGGAAACGCTGTCCCGAAAGATTGTTGAGGGTATCCCCTCAGAAGATAACTTTACAGAGAGCTATAGGCTGAGTGGTCATGATATAGCACTGGGAGTGAGCCGACTGGATTAGTATGGTGGTGGGCTTTCCACGAGGGTGGCGTAGACAGTATATTCAGTATCACCACGCCAGTAGACTATTTTCACCTCCTGTCCAATCTGACAGGAGTGTACCACCTCAATTAAGTCCCGGGCAGTAGCTATTTCCTCATCATCCAGACCCACGATAACATCCCCTTCTTCAAGACCGACTTCGTAAGCTGGGCTGTCCGGAGAGACAAAGGAGACCATAGCCCCTTTATCTACGGATAGATTATTGAAGAAGGCTACTACTTGGTTTACGTCGGAAAGCCTGACCCCCAGGTAAGTGCGAAGCACGTAGCCCCTCACGATTAGCTGGTCGATAACGTCCTTAGCGGTATTAATACTGATGGCATAGCCAAAGCCCTCGACGCCGACCTGGGCAATCTTGACACTGGTGATGCCGATTACCTCTCCTGCCATATTAACCAGCGGTCCACCGCTGTTACCGGGGTTGATGGCAGCATCGGTGCGGATAAGGTCGTCCAGTGTCTGTCCCGCTGATACCGGAAGGGTAACCTCGAGCTGACTGACCCAGCCTCCGGTCATACTTATCCCCTCTCCCAAGGCATTCCCGATGACCGCTACTGGCTCTCCAAGCTGTAGCTCCGAGGAGTTCCCGATATCGGCTGCTGGCAGGTTCTGGATATCAATAGTGACCACTGCCAGGTCGGTAAGCGGGTCGGTACGTACCTCTTGTGCAGGGAATGTCCTGCCGTCGTCCAAGAGTATGACGATATCCCGGGCGCTGGCAACCACATGGTTGTTGGTTACGATAATCCCATCCTCCTCGATAATCCAGCCTGAGCCAGCGCCTGCCTCTGTCTGTATCGTTACTACTGAAGGCTTGACCTTAGCCACAACGTCGATAAAATTGGGGAGCGTTGCTTTATCGCCATCGCAGGGCGGTGGTTGCCAGGTGGGGTCAATCGGGGTAGCCGCTGGTTGTGCAGGAGTGGGAGCAGCCGGCGATTCTTCTACCTCGGGTATTTGCGGCAGCCAGTCACCTGCTATATCTGCTATCCAGGTACATCCGCTACCCAGCAGGGTAAAGGATAAGAGAAGAATACCGAGTAAGAGATATTTTAGCTTTGTCTTTTTCATTAGCTATTATTGTAGCATGCGCATATCTTTATGGCAATTATGAGTTGTTTGCTCATATAGCACCTCACCCTGTTCTTATTAGTCATTTCGAGCCGAAGCTGCGATAACCTTAAGCGCTATTTCTGTGAGCTTAAATAGATGCAGATTGCCCCACAGACGGCTACGTTCAGCGATTCCGCTTTTTCCCGGGCGATGGCAATTCTAACCCGGTGGTTTGCCATACTCATTAGTGCGGGCGAAGGGCCTGAAACCTCATTGCCCAGTGCCAGTAGGAACCTGCCTTGATAGCGGAGGACCGACGGCTCATTCATACCACCGAGCTCGGCGACAGAGAGAGAATACCCGTTCTTTTTCAGTGTCTCCGCTAGTTCGAGATAGTTGGGGGTTCTCCTCAACCACAGCGATAGGATGCTGCCTGCGGTTGCCTGGACACACTTCGGCGATAGCGGGTCGGCGCATTTCCCACTGAGGATAACCCCGGCATAATCAAAGGCGGCGGCGGTGCGAATGAGGGTGCCCACATTACCGGGGTCTTGAATATCTTCGAGCAGCAGGACTCTGCCGCCGCTATCCTGAGGCAGTCGGTCGGAGTAGATGTCCTGAGGGATACGGACCACGGCGATAGGTCCCTGGGGTGTTCTGGTCGAGCAGATGGCACGGAACTGGCTCTCGGCAACCTCCCGCCGTGGGTAATTAGAATAGACAGGGGACAGATCTCCTTTCGTTATAATCTCGGTTATCTCATTCGGGCGGCCTTCGATAATCTGTCTGATAGCCCGGTCTCCTTCGATAAGAAACACCCCGGCTTCCCGCCGCCCCTTTGTAGTGGTAAGCGTCTTATACCATTTGATAGGCTTTAAGGAGGTGGTTTTATTATTTGGTCTTTGTGGCATGCGCTCCTATCTTTTTCTGTACCAGCGACGCACATCGCTGGTACTGTTATTATAGCCAAGCATATGTAATAGACACTTTAATCTGCTCGACAAGTTCTGTCAAGAGCCACATTAAGGTTTGCTTGATAAGCTATTCTCCTCTACAGCAGGGTATAGTTGACATAATGTTACCCGTAGCGCAAGTAGACGCTCCTGCTAAAAGCCCCCCCGCCATAGCTATGGCGGGGGGGGCTTGGCTTCGAAATGAAGCGTTTCAGAGCCAAGAAATTACCTGGACTAGTTTACACCTTAGGCAAATCGGCCAGTGACTCTTTTAGCTTGTCTTCAGGGAATTCATAGTCCTTGAGTTTACCGGAGAGGTAAGCATCGTAGGCAGCCAAATCAACGTGCCCGTGTCCACTATGGGCAAGCAGGATTGTCTTCGCTTCACCGGACTCCCTGCACTTGATAGCTTCGTCAATAACTACCTTGATAGCGTGCATCGGCTCCGGGGCACTGATGATACCCTCAGTGCGAGCAAAGGTGATGCCTGCCTCGAAGGTACCCAGTTGATGCTCGGCCCTGGCTTCCATCAGTCCCAGTTTGTGGAGGTGGGAAATAATCGGCGCCATACCGTGGTAGCGCAATCCCCCGGCGTGAACCGGCGGCGGGATAAAGCCGTGGCCCAAAGTATACATCTTGAGCAGGGGGGTCAATCCAGCAACATCGCCAAAGTCATAGGCGTATGGCCCCCTGGTTAGGGTGGGGCAGCTTGCCGGTTCAACGCCGATAATTTGCAAGTCAGGCTTGGCTCCGCTAAGCTTATCCCTCATCCAGGGTATAAACTGCCCGGCGAAATTTGAGCCACCTCCCATACAGCCCACGATGATATCAGGATAGGCGTTGGCCATCTCCATCTGCAGTCTGGTCTCCTCACCTATAATGGTCTGGTGCAGTAGGACATGGTTGAGCACGCTGCCCAGAGAGTAGTGGGTGTCCTCACGGGAGGCGGCATCCTCAACTGCCTCACTGATAGCCAGTCCCAGGCTGCCGGGGCAGTCGGGGTCTTTCGCCAGCATATCCCGTCCTGCCTTGGTGTCGGGACTGGGACTGGGGATACACTGGGCATCAAAGGTTTCCATCATAATGCGGCGGTAGGGCTTCTGGTCATAGCTGATCCTGACCATGTATACCTTAAGTTCAATATCAAAGAACATACAGCCCATTGCCAGGGCACTACCCCACTGCCCGGCTCCGGTCTCAGTTGCTATCCGTTTGGTGCCCTCTACCTTGTTGTAGTAAGCCTGGGCCACTGCGGTGTTGAGCTTGTGACTACCCGCCTGGCTGGTCCCTTCGTACTTGTAGAAAATCTTGGCCGGCGTGTCCAGCCGTTTCTCCAGTTGGTGTGCTCGATGCAGAATCGTTGGCCTCCAGGTGCGGTAAATCACCTGCACCTCTTCCGGAATCTCGATATAGCGCTCCGGGCTGAACTCCTGCATGATAAGAGCCATCGGAAACAGCGGTGCTAGATCATCGGGGGTTACCGGCTGCTTGGTACCTGGGTGCAAGACCTGCGGAATGGGCTCGGGTAGGTCGGGTAGGATGTTATACCATTTGGTCGGCATCTTTTCTTCGTCAAGAATGAATTTTGTTCTATCCACTTTTACCTCCTGTAATCTTTTGATTTATGGGGTATCTTCCCCTTACGACATAAGGGAATACCTCAT
>Ga0075116_10001115_pt1 | contig 12342 bp, 10 predicted proteins | sample AntAceMetag02UKC_FD_69786 | JGI IMG/M metagenome (GOLD analysis project Ga0075116, IMG submission 69786) | Saline lake microbial communities from Ace Lake, Antarctica- Antarctic Ace Lake Metagenome 02UKC | ecosystem: Environmental > Aquatic > Non-marine Saline and Alkaline > Saline | place...
CGTTCAAATATTGGTGGTATAAGAACACCATCAGGAAATGTGTATTATTAAATGGTAGATACAACCTTTGCTCGGAATGATGTTGATAATGAATTATTAACAAAGACGATTACATATTATGAATATAGTATTGTTATTAATGATTTAAGTTATGGAACACAAACAAGAGGTACACCTACTAGTTATTCCTTATACGCTCAATGTACTGTTCAAAAAATGGATAGTGAATATGTACAGATGGGAATACTTCAACAAGGTGACCTCGTTGGGCTTTTTAGATATGAATACACAACAGAGACAGATGGAACAGTTATATCTCCTACATTAACACCAAAAAAAGGTGATGAAATAGCATTCGTTGGAAAACGTTTTGTTATAAAAGAATGTACACCTGCAACGTCTGAAGATAGTGAAATTATCTGTTTTGATTTTACCGCTGGAGCAACTCCAGCACCGTAAAAATGGCTAAAGTAACAATTCTTAACAAAAAGATTATTGATAGACAATTAAAAAAACATCTTCAAGAGAAATTAACTGAAGTAGGTGAATTAGTTGTTAATAGAGCTGCATTAGTTTTAGAAGGTGAATTAGGTCATCCTACAGATAGAATTAAAAATCTTAAATATAAGGTTGAACCTAGTGCTGTAATTATATATTCTGATGACCCAATTTTAAGTTATTTAGAATTTGGGACGAAGCCTCATAAAATAAGACCAAAGAACAAAAAAGCTTTAGCATTTCAAAACACTAAAGGTTTAAAGAATTTTGGTAAAGCTGTTGTTGTGAAAGCAGTGAACCATCCTGGAACTAGAAATTTAGAATTTTTAAGCCAAGCTCTTTTTATGAGTAAGTCTGAAATTGAACGTATTTTAAAAGGTAAATAAATATGACTGCAACTACTGAATTTGATATTGTTAAAATCAAAGACGAGTTTAATAATTTTCTTAGAGTTAAATTGAATCCTGATGACCCATTGATTAGAGTTATTACCCAAACTAAATCTTTTGCTGGTGCTTTTCCTTTAGCAAAATTTTCTTTATCTAGTAATTTATCTTATGTAGGTTCAGTTTTTGTTAATCGTATAGAAAAATATTTTGGAACACATTGGACTATAGGTTGGAGAGGAACGGATATTGGTAAAATAATTATGAAATATCCTCCAACATTTCGTGAAAGATTAGTTGTTAAATATGGTATAACAACAGGAAATGGTAATTTTGTAGACCCAGAATTACCAAGAACAGATTCAGGTATTCATGATTATCCTAAGGTTGGTTTTAAAACTACTGTTCGTTCAGACTTAGCAAGTTTAGGTGGTAGTGACAATATAGCTGTTAAAAATGATATATTATTTCAAATTCGAATAGTTAGTACAGATACAAAAGAAATAGATGATTTGATAGATAAAATTAGAGGATATGTTACTGAATATCTTATGAATTTTTATTATTGGAACCATATTAAGCCAGAGAGTATAACTGAATATGATGATTTTGATGACAATACAGCACAAAACCATTCCAAAACACTTGAATTTATAGTTCCAAGTAAGTATGATATTATTACATATAGTTCAAAATCTTTAGGGACAGGAGATTAATTAATAATTATTTTTAAATACTAATAAAAATATTTTATTATATAACCAAGAGGTTATTTTTAATATAAAGGTACATAAGTATGTCAACAACTGAATTTAATATCGTTAAGATTAAAGACGAGTTTAATAATTTTCTTAGAGTTAAACTAAATGATGATGACTCATTAACTAGAGTTACCGCTTCTTCTATAGATTTTTCAGGTGATGATAGTACAACAAAATTTTCTTTATCTAGTAATTTATCTTATGTAGGCACAGTTACTATTGGTGGTACAGCTAAATATTTTGGAGAAGATTGGACTATAGGTTGGAGAGGAACAGACGTTGGTAAAATAATTTTTAATACAGCACCTACAACAGGTACAGATAACATAACTGTCAAATATGGTATAACAACAGGAAATGGTAATTTTGTATATCCTGATTTACCTAGAACAGATTTAGGAACTCATAGTTACCCAAGAATAGGATTTAAAGTAACTGTTGATTCAGATTTGGCTGGATTAGGTGGTGGATTAGATATACCTGTCACAAATGATATAAAAATTCAGATTAAAGTTGTTGGTATAGATACAAAAGAAATAGATGATTTAGTAACCAATATTAGAACTTACACTCTTGAATATATGAAAAATTTTTATTATTGGAATTACATTAAACCAGATAGTATAGCTGAGTATGATGATTTTTCTGATAATACAGCACAAAACCATTTTAAAATAATTGAGTTTACTATTCCTAATAAATATGATATATTAACGTATAGTGCACATTCATTAGGAACAGGAGCATAAATAATTAGGTGATAATTATGAAAATGAAATACAAAGGATTAGGATCTTTACGTTTAGGCGTTAAGGGAGAAAGTGTTGTTGTAAGACACAATGATATTATTGAATTTGGAGATGATGATAATTTTCCAAGTAATATGTTTGAAGAAATTAAAACAACATTCAAAAAATCTACAAAAAAAGTAGAAATTAAAGAAGAAGACATCAAAATTAAAGAAGATTTTGAGGAGAATGATTAAAAATGACCCAATTTCCAACACGTGGAGGAATTGATTCCTTCGGATTATACAAAATAGAAGCTACTTATGGAACTGACCCAGGAACATGGACGGCAGATGCAGAACACTTTGGTATGACACAAAAAGTTACACCAAGTGCAAAGCGAACACTCAACAAAATTAGAGGACTTTCAGGTACTCTACCAACAACGTATACAGCAAGTTCAAGTAGAGCATCTAAAGAAATTTTCTCTGGAAAGTTTGAAGTAGGATGTAGTGTTGAATTTCAACCACAAACATTTGATTTCATGGAACTTGTTATGGGAAGTAAAAGCGGTTCAGACCCTTATTATTATCCACAATCAACAGCGGCTACAGAATCTGATAAAAAGAAATATACTCAAGCTAAATCATTTAGTGTTATGACAAGATTTGATTTTGGTGGAACAGTTGATGCTTCAGATAAAGTTTGGATTTATTCTGGAATGATTGTAAACAGTTTCACATTAAAAGCAGCAATGGGTGAAGCAGTAAGTTGTACTCTTGATTGTGTAGGAGCTACAATGACAGCAAGTGTTACTACAGTAGCAACATCTTATCCATTCACAGCACTTAGTTCAGCAGATGTATATAATTTTGTTCAATGTGATGTAGAATATGGTGGTGTTTCAATTACAAACATTATTGATGGTTTTGATTTAACAATAGGAAATAATGCAGAGATACTTTACGGATTAGGTTCAGTTACTGGTAAACACGGAATTGTAAAAGCATTAGATGTTAGTTTGACAGTTGATTTAACTTTTGAAGGAACTCAATTCTTTGATGATTTTATGGGAGCAGCAACATCAGTTACAGCAGCACCTGTTGAAATAGAAACAATTGAATTAAAACTTGTAAAAAGTGCAAGTGTTGATTGTACAATTACTTTAAAGAATGTAAAAATTGCTTCACCAGATATTGATTTAGCTTATGGTGAAATTTCCAAAGAGAAATTAAATCTTGAAGCAGAATGGTGTTACATTGTTGAAAATCAAGCGTAAGCTTGATTAATTTTTATTTTTTAATATAAAAATACGAGGAAAAAATGAATAATATAATTGAATTAAAAAACATTCCTGGTTTAGAACCAGAACAGTCAGTTAAAATTTGGAAAATGAACTATGGTTTTAGAAGTGACCTACAAGGTGAAGTTTCAAATTTAAGTATAAAGAAAGATGGAGAAGGTGGCGCAACAGTTAATCTTCAAGCTCTGAAAATTTTCACTTTAGTTTATGGAATTTATGAATCAGAAACAATGGGTGTTGAGAAACCAATTGATGAAGATATGGGTTTAAATGAAGCTGAAAAGAAAAATAGAATTAAAGCAAGTAGAAAATTAATTGGTATTGCTGGAGATTTTCTTTATACAAAAATAAATGAAGAAAATCAAGAACCAGAAGAAAGTACAAAAAAAAAATTAAATACGCCCTTGACGGAAAATTAATCAAGAGTCAAGAAGTAAATCAAGTAATTCAAAAGGCTTTTTTATGTAAAACAATGAAATGTACACCATCTCAACTTCGAAAAGAAAATTATAAGGAGTTAATGTTGGTAGCACACGCATTAAATTGTTTTCAAGAAAAAAATCCTATGACATTATTTGGTAGTTAAAGGTAAAATATGGCAGAAGCACTTATGATGAAAATTGAAGCAGACTTAGATAGTTCTGCATTTCTTAAACAAATTGAAGAACTCGGTAAACAGGCTAGTGTTAAACTTGATGCTGGAGCTGGAGGAAAAGCTGCAGGTAAAGCACCAGAAGGCGGTGGAGGAGTAATCAGCGGTATTAAAAATATTTTTAAATCATTAAAAACAGGTATGGGTTTTATTAGTAAAATAATGATTGGTGTAGGTATAGCTTCTATTATTCTAAAAACAATGGGGCCAGTATTTAAAATGATTGGAATGATTGTTACTATTATTGCAGAGTTTTTTAGACCTATTTCTGATATGTTAATGATGCTTCTTATGCCTGTATTGTCTATATTAAAACCTATTCTTATGATTGTAAGAACTATGATGGCTCCATTTAAACAAGCAGCTATGACAGGAATGGCTGCTGCTCAACAAATTATCGGTGGCGGAATGCAACAAATAGCTGCTGGTAATACAGAAGTTGGTGCACAAATGCTTTCTGAAGGTGGAAGAGGTGCTTTAGCTTCTGCTAGTTTAATGTTCAGTGGTTTTACAGAAATGCTTCTTGGTCCTTTAGCAGATTTATTAGGAATGGGTGAAGCATTTGACAGTATGATGGATAATTGGCAAAACGCAGCATTAGAAGGAATTTATACAGTTGTTCAAGCGAATGCTTTAGTACAAGAAATTGGAGCTAATATTAGTAATGTTGATGGTGGTGCTTTAGGTTTAGCATTTGATGGAATACGAGCAAGAGTTAGAGAATTATCTGATTCTCTTGAAAATGGTTTTGAAATTGAAAATTGGCAAGGTGATTTACAAATTGTTAAAGATGACATGGCTGATGTATTAAAACCTTTAGCTGGAGTTCTTAGTGGAGAAAATTTATTATCAAATACTCAAGATTTATTAACAGCTATTGAAGATTGGGGGCCTGCAGCAGATTTAGTAGCAGCATCAGCAGTTGTCGCCGCAATTGAATTAGGAAAATTTCAAGGAGTTATGGATGGTTTAGATGCAGGACAAGCAGGACAATATAAAGGTGGCGGAGAGTTCGCTATAAAAGATTATGAAAAGAGCAAAGTCGGTGGTTTTGCAAAAACCATTGGTATGTGGTGGTCTGGAGAAAAAGCTAGAGCAAAGTCGGTGGTTTCCAAAGACGGTGTAGGTATTTTCGATTTAAAAGGTCAATTTGCTCTGGCTAAAGCAGCAGCAGTACAACATGGTGTTGATGTAGAAAAAGAAAATACAATCCTTGCTAATAAACAATTAGAGATTGTTCAAGGAATGGGTTTATCTGTTGCAGAAGCAGAGACAGCTGGATGGATGACTAGATTAGGTTTAGCTGAAACCTATGTTGGTGGAAGTCTTATTCCTGATGCAGAAATGAGAGGTTGGGAATACCGATTAGCACAAACAGAATTATATGGTGGTTCAGAAGGTAAGATTCCAGCTGCATTTAATAGTGGTTTAGATACAATGAAAGGTTCATCCGAAGATTTTGGAAAGTCTATGGACAAGGTTGCAAAAGTAGTAGAGAAAGCAGCAAAGAGAGCATTGAAGGCAGCAAAAGCTGCAGAAAAAAGTGCTAAGAAAGCAAAGAACAGCGGTGGCGGTTCTGGGTTTAGTAATTTATTTAGGAAAAGATAAAAATGACAATAGTATTAACAGACGGACCAATAACACTCGTACATCCTCAGACAGGAGTAGTTTTTACATTTGAAACAGGAATGATTCAAAGTGTAACTTCTAATATAACATCAGAACCAGATGGAGACCCAATGCCAGCAGCAGGTCCTATGCAAACAATGTTGTTTGATTTTAATGGTGTTACAAAAACAATTAGTGTTGAAGGGAAATTATATGATACTACTTCATCAGTATTATCGAATCAATCAACAGCAAAAAGTATGCAAGATAAAAAACTTATGAAGTATTGGTTAGAAGCATTACATACAGGAGCACAATTATATGGATTTGTATTTAGTACAAATTTAGAAAAATATAGTTTATCAACATCTGCTACAATGGAATTTACTGATGGTGTAAGTGGAGATGATGTTGAAATTGCAGGTACTTTTATTCAAACTAAATGTTTTATTATAAAAATAGAATTTACGGAAGAAGAGGCAAACCCAAGTGAAATTCCATTTAGTATGGAATTAAGGGTGGCTATGTAAATATGACGAGCGGTTCACCGGTATTACAAAAAGTTATAATTGATGGTGTTGATGTAAGTAGTTATATAACTACATGGGAAATAAATAATGATTACACTTCTATTGTTGGTGTTGCTAGTATAGTAGTTAATAGGTCTTTAACCACAGTTATGACAATTAATAACGAATTAGTTGGTTCAGAAATTACTATACAACGTGGCGTTGCATCGGCAACAGAGGAGTATATTTTTAGAGGATATATTGTTAATGTTTCTTTTGATGGAGCTAGATATGACTTTGAATGTAAAGATAAATTATATGAAGCTATTAGAAAAAATGTAACTTACAGTTGGGATTTAAATACAGACCCACAAGCAGGAGTTATGTCAGAAATTTTTAAAGCTTTAATTGATGATTATACAGATGATCTTACTTATAGTGCAGCATCTATAACAAGTTCCGGTTCTATAACAGTATTAGATAAATTTATTTGCAGAAACAGTACCGTTTATGAAAGATTAGAAGCTCTTGCTAATGCTTTAAATTGGCAAATGTATTATGAACCTAGCGATGATTTAGTATATTTTCATCCAAAAGGAAACACTTCAAACACCCAAGTATTAGAAGTTGGGGTTAATGTAAGTAAACCGCCTGAATGGTCTTATAATTCAGAAAAATTATGTAACAAATTAACTTTAAGAGGAGCAGAACAATTAGTTGAAACAACTGAATTTTTTGATGGAACAGGAGGACAAGCACAAACATCGTCTTTAACTCAGCAGCCAATCTCTGTAAAATGTTTTGTTGGAACAGGAACATACGACCCTTATGGTGCTGGTACAAAACCTAGTACAACAGAAAGTAATTTAAGAGATGGTGGAAAGAAAGGTTCTACATCAGGAACATATTATTATGATTTTGATGATGACCCAAAAATTAAGAAAGTAAGATTTAATGATACAGCTGCTTCTTCCGAACCGAGTGGTATACCATTAACTGGAACAAATAATATAGAGGTTTTTTATTCATTTAGATTACCAGTTCCGATTACAGGAGAAGACCCAGTTAGTGTTGTTAAATATGGAAGACATGAACAAGTATTATATAAATCAGATATTAAAAATGTAGCAGATGCAGAAGTATATTTAAATAAATATTTAAGTAAGTATTCTGAAGTATTTGCAACAACAACTTTAAACGTTATTAATGTAAGCGATTTAAAAATTGGAAATATTTATTCAGTTATAGATGACACTAATAATATTAATAGTTCGTTTATAATAACAAAGATGAAAGTAAAATATCCATATGGTACAGGAGATGAATGTACTGTAGGAGATGAGTTATGGAAAACTTCAGATTGGGATGTAAATGTAGACGACAGAGTTGCTAGATTAGAAGAACAAACAGCAGAAACTACAGATTTACTTATTGATAATAAACAGTTATCTAGAAGAAATGTTTATTTTGATAGAAGATATTTTAAAATATTAGGTATTAATAGAACAGGAGAAGGAGAAAATACATTTATTTTAGGCAACTCAAGTTTTGCTATTTATAATTATAACAAGTTACAAGATAGTGGTGGAAACCCTAGCGGAACAATTTATGTAGTTAATGGTCTTGTTCAAGGAAATAAAACATACGCAGAATATATTTACGACGAAGAATTTTTAAGTCCGGCAAGCACGGCAACAATTAATACAACAACGAGGGATATTACATTTTAAAATGGCACAAAAAATATGGATTGGAATCGCACTTTTAATGGTCATACTTACATCATCTATCTACTTTATGATGCCGGATAATGTTCGGATTGATATTGGAAAGACCAATACAGAATATTCTGTTTGGGAAAATGGAGAGTGGGTTCATAGTGCTACTGAATATTTAAATTTATTCGATGGAACAAAAAAGATGCGAGCTAAATCTCGTACACTCACTTACGATATAGGTGAGCAATACACGATAGTCAATAGAACATCGGTATGGAAAGATAACATAACAACAATAGGAACATATACTTTTTTAAATAATGCAGAAAATGTTGAACAAGTACCTATAGATAGAACTCTACAATGTATTAACTGCGTAGGAAAAATAGTTCATTTTGAATTTAGAGACCTATTATATAACGGAATTACTCGAACAGCAATCAGCCCTGAAACTTTCGGTCACAGGATGAAAGTAGAATGGGACATAGAAAACTCTGACCATATGTGGGCTAAAATATATCAGCAGAAATCTTCTGATAAAATGATTATACGTTACAGATCAGATACTTCTGATGAATTATATTCAGTTAGAATGTTCGACCCAATTACTACAGAACAAGCGACAACAGTTCCAACACCAACAGCAGAAAATAGTGAAGATATAGCTGGATATTGTAATGTAACAACAGATGGCGAAAATATAACATACGATTATAAATGGTATAAAGATACTCTTTTACAAACATCTGGAGACCTTGGTTATTGGGTTAGTCCTTGTTATCAAGAGCAGGTTAATTATTCTACTTTTAATGACGGTGGTTGTGATTTAAATTACACTGGTAACACTACCGATTTATACACTAATTATTCAGGACTTTATAATGATGAATTATGGTCTGTTTATCCGATAGATTTTTCATTCCCTCTTATAGAAACTTGGATTCCACCAAGTAATGCTAATAATGCTAGTTACTGGGTTTATTATGGTGATTATTTTGGTAGTTATTATTATTATATAGATGTGCCTGACGTATTTGTAAATGATTCAGTTAAAATTAGACATAGACGTTCTTGTACTGGACTTTGTACTTGGTATAGATATCATATTGATGCTTACAATTGGAGTTCTGCTGCTTATGAAGAAATACATCCTGGTTTAAAAGGTGCTATGACACTTAACTACGGTGAGACCGCTATGGTTTGGAATACTCAATCAACGTATGCTCCTAATATATCAAGAAATATAAATACTTTATCTTCAACAGCAACAACTCCTGGCGATAATTGGACATTTGGTTGTAGAGGATATAACGAAACAGATTATAGTGCTTGGGAAAACGCAACAGATGTGGAAATTGGAAAAGATTACACTTATTGTTATCAAGAATTTGCTAATGTTTCTACCACTTGTGGTGGTTTAGATACAGGCGCATATAATAGGTCTGGAAATTGGAGTGATGGAAATTGGTCTACTAATGAAACAGAAGGCGGAGAGGTTAATTATACAATACCTTTAAACTTTTATGAATCAGCTTTTTGGTTAGTTGAAGATGCTACATCAGAAAGAAATCTCACTATACCTAGTGCTTGTTTAACAGAAGACAAATTTCAAGGTAATATCACAATTAGTTCTCCTACTATAACTTATGAATGTTATAATAATACAGCTTGGGAAACAATAACAACAGGAACAGAGCCGATATTTGAAGAAGCTATAAATTGGGGTGAAGATGTAGTTACAAAAGCAACATATACAACTCCAACAGGGAGTATTTTGGATTCAACTGATGTTGAAGCTTATTGTCAAGCTTCAGATATGGATGGAGATGATGTAGGTTATTATTATAAATGGTATAAAGACGGAGTGTTGAATAGAAGTAATACAAGCGGTGTGAATATTTGGACAGAAAATGCTAGTGTAGTTTCAGGATTACCATTCACAGGAACTTCTATTAAACCAACTGTTTGGTATGATGGTACTACTCGTAGATTAATAACTGGTGTGTGGGCTGGAATATTTTTTGGTTATCAATGGAATGGCACAGACTGGAATAGTAATGCTACTTTAATTAATGGATTAGGAGATGTAATTTCTTATTCTACACCTTATGTTTTTAATGATTCTGGAACTTTAAAATTAATAACAGGAAACGTTAATGGAATATTTTTCGGTTTTCAATGGAATGGAACCGGTTGGGACAGTAATGTTAGTATCATATCAGGTTTAGGAGATGTAGGAGAATTTTCGAACCCAGTTGTTTGGTTTGATGGTTCTAATTGGAATTTAATAAGTGGTGAACGTTATGGTGATTGGTTTGGTTTTACATGGAATAGTACAGATTGGAATAGTAACACTAGTCTAATTGAAGGATTAGAAGATGTAGGTTTTTATAGTGCTCCTGAGATTTATAATGATTCTGGAACTTGGAAATTAATAACTGGAGAACATTATGGTAATTTTATTGGATATCAATGGAATGATAATCGGTGGGTTAATAATGAAAATATAATTTATGGTTTACCAGATGTAGGTGATGGTTCTTCTGCTGCTGTTTTTAATGATTCCGGCACTTGGGAATTAATAACTGGAGAACAACCAGGTGCTTGGACTGGTTTTTATCTCGATATAAATGCACCATATACAGAAAACACATTTGTTAACGTTGATAATTTATCTAGCTCTGAAACAACGATTGGAGAGAATTGGACATTTAGTTGTAAAGGAACAGACGGAACAAGTGAACATATTTGGCTTAATGCTACTGATGTTGAAATAGTACCGACTATAGTAATTACAGGTTACTCTCCAACTAATGGAAGTGTTAATGTGCTTTCTCCTTTTAATATAGATGTTAATGTAACTAATTATGGTGGTTTTGAAAACAATATTACTTTATATTTTTATAATAGTACAGACTGGGAAGAAGAAGATAATAGCACAGATTTACTTTCTTCCTTTGAATATTCTTATGATTTTACAGGAGTAAATTATAATACAACATACGAATGGTGTGTTAATATAACAGACACAGATAGTAATGAATTAAGTAATTGTGATTCTACTAATTACACGTTTACTATGACAGATTTAATAATATCTGATATAAGATTTAATCCAGTAGCACCAGAATTAGATGAAGACATAGAAATGTTTTGTACTCCTTATTCATATAATACTTATGTTAATAATATTCTGTATTATGAAATTTTAAACGGCTCATCATCTTTTGCTACTGGGAATGTATCAGGAACTTATGTCGATGTAACTCAACCAGCTTATGGTGCTCATTACTGGAAATTTAACGGTAATATAAATAATGAATGGGGAACATCCTCTATTTCAAATGTAGGAACTGTTTTTAATTCAACAGATTATGCTGTATATAATACAACAGGAAATGGAACATCAGCTTCTATCGATTATATAGCTACAACAGATTACACTTATCTTTTATCCTCACCAGAAGCTGATTTATTAACAGATGAATTTGCTTATAGTTTATGGTTTAAATCAGAATCAACAGCTGGTAATGTAGGAGGAAGAATTATTACTAGAGATGCTTCAGATTATTGGGCTGCTTATGTAGACCAAAGTGGTGCATTCGACCAAACAATAACAATAGCTTATGGTCCTTCTGCTTCTTGGACAGCAACTGTAAATAGTTCATGGCACCATCTGGTTTATACAGAAAATGCAACTGATACAAGTTGGTATTTAGATGGAGTATTAGAAGACACAGCAGCAAATGTTGCAGATTTAGGAACAGTAAGAGCTATTATATTAGGAGATAATACAGAAGCAGCTCCTACACCAGCAGTAAGTCCTTTTTTAGGAAAGATTGATGAAGTTAAATTATTTAATAGTAGTTTAGATTTATCACAAGTTGTTAATCTTTATAATCAAAATACAGTGGTTGGATTAGGTACTGGTGTTACATCAGGAGATGAACTTTTAGTTACTTCAATTCCTTATACAGCAACAGCAGCTGGAGAAACTTGGACAGCCAAATGTAAATTGTCTAATACAACATATAACAGTTCATGGTTTAATGATTCAGTGAGTTTATCTGTTTCACCAATAACAACAGTTGCAGAAATAACACCTGACCCAGCATATAATAATGATTTATTATTAATGGGAAATTGCACAGGAACAGATACAGACACAACTAATATCGG
>Ga0075116_10001120_pt1 | contig 12333 bp, 9 predicted proteins | sample AntAceMetag02UKC_FD_69786 | JGI IMG/M metagenome (GOLD analysis project Ga0075116, IMG submission 69786) | Saline lake microbial communities from Ace Lake, Antarctica- Antarctic Ace Lake Metagenome 02UKC | ecosystem: Environmental > Aquatic > Non-marine Saline and Alkaline > Saline | place...
ATCTACATCCTGACCCAGCTCGGCGACAAAATCAACCACAGATACGGTAGGTGTCGGTATCCGGAAGGCCAATCCGTGAATTCTGCCCTTAAGCTCAGGGATGACTATAGTTACCGCTTTTGCGGCACCAGTGGTGGTAGGGATAATGTTAAGGGCGGCGGCTCGTGCCCGGCGCAGGTCCTTATGATACATGTCCAGAATCCTCTGGTCGTTGGTATAGGCGTGAATAGTAGTCATCAATCCCTTGTTGACGCCAAAGCTCTGGTGCAACACCTTGACCACCGGGGCAATACAGTTGGTGGTACAAGAGGCATTGGAGATGACCTTATGCCTGACAGGATCGTAGCTATCTTCATTGACACCGAGGACGATGGTAGCATCTTCATTCTTGGCCGGAGCGGAGATAATCACCTTCTTAGCGCCGCCCTCCAGGTGAGCCGCCGCCCTGGTGGCGTCGGTAAATAGGCCGGTTGACTCTATCACGATGTCAACACCGTAGTCCCGCCAGGGAATTTTCCCCGGGTCACGCTCGGCCAGTACCTTTACCCTCTTACCGTCAACAGCAAAGGAGTCATCAGCTACTTCCACTTTGCCGGAGTAGGGCCCGTAGGTGCTGTCCCACCTGAGCAGGTGGGCATTAGTCCTGGTATCGGTGAGGTCGTTAATAGCAACTATCTCGAGTTCATCGTTGTGGCGCTGCTTGATTGCCCTGAAGGTCAGTCTACCTATCCGTCCAAAACCGTTTATGCCAATCCTGGTTACCATATCCTACGTCTCCTTTTATCCTGAGCGCCGTCCGCTCTCTTGAAGTAATTTGTCTTACTATTCCAGCTAGTGCTTCAGATTATAGAATGCCTGCATTCCGGCAAATTTAGCCCTCTTACCCAGTTCGTCCTCTATTTTGAGAAGGCGATTATACTTGGCGGTACGCTCGGAACGGCAGGGGGCACCGGTCTTAATCTGCCCTGTTCCGAGGCCTACTGCCAGGTCGGCAATAGTGGTGTCCTCGGTCTCACCGGAACGGTGGCTTACTACCGCTGTCCAGCCTGACTGCTGTGCGGTCTGGATAGCGTTGATGGTCTCAGTAAGGGTGCCAATCTGATTTAGCTTAATCAGAATTGAATTAGACGCCATTTGAGTGATTCCTCTCTTAAGGCGGTCGACGTTGGTGACATAGAGATCATCACCGACCAGCTGGACTTTATTACCCAGTCTCCGGTTAAGGAGACTCCAGCCATCCCAGTCATCCTCTGCCATCCCGTCCTCAATGCTGATAATGGGATAGCTCGATACCCAGTCAGCGTAATAATCCACCATTTCCTCACTGCTTAAGGAGACGCCTTCCCTAGTCAGGACATACTTCCCATCCCGGTAGAATTCACTGGAGGCCGGGTCGAGAGCAATAAAGCAGTCTCTGCCCGGTTTGTAGCCGGCCTTTTCAATAGCCAGCAGTATCAGCTCTATCGCTTGTTTATTTGAGGTCAGCGACGGGGCAAAACCCCCTTCATCGCCGACATTAGTATTTAGCCCCCTGTCCTTGAGCACACTCTTCAGGTTGTGGTAAATCTCGGCGCTCATCTGTAAGGCGTGGCTGAAGCACCGTGCTCCTGTCGGCATTATCATAAACTCCTGAAGGTCTGTGGAGTCGGCAGCGTGTCGACCACCGTTCAGGATATTGAGCATTGGGACGGGAAGGGTATAGCTATCTGTTTTCCCCAGATAGCGGTAGAGGGATAGGTTAAGCTGATTAGCGGCGGCGTGAGCCACTGCTAGTGACGTTCCCAGAATAGCATTAGCCCCCAGCCTGGACTTATTATCGGTGCCGTCAAGCTCGAGCAGTTTATGATCAATGGACGTCTGGTCAGTAGCCGGCATACCGGTTATAGCAGCAGCGATATCTTGATTAACGTTGGCAACTGCCTGAAGCACTCCCAGCCCGTTAAACCGGAGAGCGTCTTTATCACGTAGTTCTACCGCCTCGTACTTACCTGTACTCGCCCCGGACGGCACTGCCGCCCACCCTATTACACCACTACCTAGTTTTACCTCAACCCAAAGGGTTGGGTTCCCCCTCGAATCGAGAATCTCTCTGGCCTTGATACCTTCAATAGTGGGCACTTCCCTTAATTTACCTCGAACTTTGATTTATCCCTTAGCCTCTGGCTAACTCCAAGGCCTTCCTTACCGCCTCGGCAGGAGTCTTTGCCGGAATAATTGAGCTGTCCTCCCGGCCGTTTCTGGAGATTACCCAGGTGTTTAGGCCAATAACGGGTATGCCGCTCTGCAGGGCATGACCTATCTCAGTGAGGGTACCATAGCTCCCACCAATAGCAATAACCGCGTGGGCTGATTTGACCACCGCCACATTTCTGGCATAGCCAATACCGGTAACGATGGGAATCCTGACATATTGGTTGGCTGTCCTACGACTATCCCCGGGAAGGATGCCAACAGTCATCCCGTTCTCGGCGCTGGCCCCGAGGCAGGCTGCCTCCATAACCCCACCCAAACCCCCGCAAATCAGGACAACATCCTGTCTAGCCAGCTCCCGGCCAATCTCCTCAGCCTCTTTAACCTCCTCAGAGGTAGGCCGCCCACCACCAATGACGGCAATACAAATTTTCTTATCCATCATCTAAAGCCCCTTGCTGAACTCGCTAAATAGGAATTATAGCACCTGATACTGAACACTGGCAAAGAACCAGATGGGTAATCCTCTAGTTATACCTATTCATCGTCCGCGAGATGCCTTCGCTGAGGAAACAGAGAGCGACTTCACTCACCACAGGTATCACGGGCATAATAACCCCTTTTCCCTCTTCGGTAAAGTCGTTGAGCACGTAGCGGACTATGTCATCCTCACCGATTTGGCTGTGGCCACCAACCGGGACCGGCCGCCCGATACCTACCCGAAGGCGTGAGAAGTCCTGACTGCCCAGAGAGTAGATGATAGAGCTAACCCCATTGTGTCCACCGGAGCCGCTACCCCGGCTGATGCGGATTTTACCTAAGGGAAGGTCAAGGTCATCGTGAATGACGAGAAGGTCCTCTAACTGGATATCGAATTTCCTTACCAGCAGGACTACCGATTCGCCACTTAGGTTCATATAGGTCTGGGGTCTGGCTAAAACAGCTTCGGCACCGGCTATTTCACCCCTGCCAATACGGGCTTTGCCCTGTTTTTTATCCAGCTTTATGCCCTGTGTCCGGGCAAGGTATTTTAAGCAGATAAACCCTATATTATGACGGTTATGGGTATAAACCTGCCCCGGATTACCCAGACCTACGATTAATTTCACCATAGCAAACTAATTCTGCCAGTTCCTTAAAGCTATTTCGAGTGCGCCGGATACCTTACAATCGATCTCAACCTGCTCATCGGCCAGATTCTCGGCCAGGTGATATACCTGTTGGTCACGGCACAATACTCCCGAAAACTCAGCCCATGGACCCTTGATAAGAACGTCTCTTCCTTAAGTGTCAGGTAATGCAGATTCAAAGTCACCAGCACAGCAAAGATGAGGAATATCAAGGCACCATTGATAAGAAAAATACCAGTCAGGTAAAGGATGAAGAAAAGGTAGATTGGATTTCTGGAGATAGCATATATGCCCTGTGTAATAAGCTCACTGTCGTTTTCTTCAAGGTTCCCTACTCGCCAGGAATTTCCCAGAGTGACCCAGGCCGCGGTAAAAACTATGAACCCCAGACTTACCAGTATCATCCCGATAAGTCTAGTCTGTACTGAATCAATCAATCTAAACGTAAGGGTTGGGGGCAGGAATTGAGCCTCAGGATTAACGATACCGGTGACCATTACAACAAACCATGTAGTTATAGCCGTAATCAGGCAAATCGTCAGGACGCCCCGTACCTTATTGCTATCGATGGTGACCACTATAGCCCTGACTCTATTATGCCAGCGTAGATATAGTATTCTCCCTGCGAACAGGGAAACATACAGGATAAAAACGACCATCTGAAAAGAGTCCAGGAAACCGTTCATTCTGTATCTCCGATAGTAGCCATCAGGCTTTCTCCCCCAGCAGTTTAAGAAGCTCCTCCTCAGTGATCTGCTTAATGCCCAATGCCCGGGCGCGGGCCAGTTTCGACCCGGGCTCAGCGCCTGCTACCAGGTAGGTAGTCTTCCTGGTGATATCGCTCTTCGCTGTACCGCCCAGCGCTTTTATACGGGCTTCCGCCTCCGACCGGCTGGATGTATCCAACCGACCGGTAATAACAAATTCCTGTCCGTCTAAAGGTACCCTTCCCAGCCCGGTCTTTTCTTCTTCAGGGCTAACCCCGGCATCTTTTAATCTCTGGATAATCCTTCTGTTTTCTTCCTGCCGGAAAAAGGCTAGGATGCTATCGGCAATCTTAGGACCGATAGCAGGAATAGTTAAGAGATCCTCTCGGGATGCCTCAGCCAGTCTATCTATACTACTAAAGTGTTTTGCTAGAAGCTCCGCCGTCTCTCCTCCGACATGCCTTATCCCCAGACCAAAGATAAGCCTGGAGAGCGGTATATCTTTGCTCTCCTCAATAACCTTGAGCAGATTGTCCACACTTTTTTCTCCCACTCCCTCCAGCTTCAGCAGGTGCCCCTTCTTTTTCTTAAGGTCGTAGAGGTCAGCTATGTCCTTAACCAGTCCCTGCTCAAATAGTATGTTGCTCAAGCTTTCTCCTATCCCTCTGATATCCATAGCTCCCCGGGAGGCAAAGTGCTCAATGCGCTCTTTCACCTGAGCCGGGCAGGCAGCGTTGGAGCAGTAGTACATTGCTTCACCTTCAAGCTTGACAACCTCAGCCCTGCACTCCGGGCAGGCGGGGCGCTCCCTCTCCCTATCGAATATCGTCTCCAGCAGGCTGAATTCCTTCTCCTCGCCCGTGCGTTTACTAACCACCGGTCCTATTACTTGTGGTATCACTTCACCGGCGCGCTGGATAATAACCATATCACCCTTCCGGATATCCTTCCGTCTGATATCTGCTTCATTATGTAAAGCTGCCTGTTTAATGGTCACCCCCCCTACTGAGACCGGCTCCAGAACGGCATATGGGTTAAGGGTGCCGGTCCTGCCGACACTAATCCTGATTTCGTTCAGCCGGGTGATGCCCTGAATAGCGGGGAACTTATAGGCTACCGCCCACCGCGGCTCACGGCCAACGTCCCCCAGTCTTTTCTGCCAATCTAGCGAATCGACCTTGACCACGATACCATCGGCTTCATAAGAGAGGCTTTCTCGCTCATTCACCCAAGTCTGATAATAGCCTTCCACATCCTCAGTACTGTTAATCAGCCGGTTGTTGGGGTTTACCTTAAAGCCCAGTGACTTGAGATACCCCATGCTTTCCCAGTGAGTCGGAGGTGTCAGTCTACCATCAGCATAGCCCAGCATATAGACATACATATCCAGCGGGCGTTTGGCGGTAATACGGGGGTTGAGTTGGCGGACTGAGCCCGCCGCGGCATTTCTGGGATTAGCAAAAAGGGGAAGGCCTTCCTCAGCCCGTTCCCTATTCAGCTTAGCAAAGCCGCCCCTGGGCAGAAAGACTTCACCACGTACCTCAAAGCGAGGCGGCGACTCCATAGATACGGATAGGGGTATACTTCTAATAGTTCTCAGGTTTTGAGTGATATTCTCACCGCGCAAGCCGTCACCACGGGTAGCCCCGATGATTAGCTGACCGTCAACATAGGTCAAAGCTACCGCCAGTCCGTCAATCTTGTGCTCACAGACAAAGCTGGACGGCTGCTTCCCCAGCAGCTTTACGATTCGGGTATACCAGCCCTCTAGCCCCTCTCTATCAAAGACATTACCCAATGATAACAGAGGGAGCGGATGTTCTACCACACCAAATGCTTCTACCGGAGCAGCACCGACGCGTTGTGTGGGTGAGTCCGGAGTCAACAACGACGGGCATTCTATCTCCAGCTGCTTTAATTCTCTCATCAGCGTGTCATATTCGGCATCACTGATTTCAGGGTTATCCAGCACATAATAGCGGTAGTTATGATGGTTAAGCTGATTCCTTAACTGCTTTATTCTTTCAGTTACCTGAGTTGAGCTCTCCACCTATTTACCCCATGGTGCGTAACTTAAACAGATTATATCATATAAGCCGCACAGTCATATTATACTGCACCCATCTGGATTTGCGCCTCTTCTGCCGAATAAAGTAGACTTAAGAGAGTGCCAAATATTGAGGAAAGTAGAGTGACTAGGTAGGTATGGCTGAGATTCGCCCTTTTCGAGGGGTACGCTATAATGAGCGGCTGGTTCAGGATATTTCATCGGTTATCTGCCCCCCCTATGATATTATCACTCCTGAGACGGAACAGGAGCTTCACCATCATAGCGAGTATAGCTTTATCAATCTTGAGCACGGGCAGCAACTGCCATCAGATACAGATGAAGACAATAAATATACTCGCTCGGCGGCCACCCTTGAGCAATGGCTTGATAAGGGAGTCCTTAAGACAGACGGAATGCCAGCCATCTATCTTCATCAGCACTGTTTTAGTTATAACGGCGCAAGGTATAGACGCCGTGGCATCATCGCTGCGGTCAGGCTGGAGGAATGGGACAGGAAAATCATCCGCCCTCACGAGAACACGCGAGGCAAGCCAAAGGATGACCGTCTGAACCTGCTGTGGGCCCTTCAGGCTAACACCAGCCCTGTTTTTGCTATGTTTGAAGACCAGGGACAGCAAATAGCTTCTCTACTGGCTGAAAAGGAACAGGGCCGACCGATAATTAATCTAATCAGTAGCGAAGAAGAGCACAGAATCTGGGCTATTACCAGTCCTGAGGTTATCAGTCAGATATCGACCAGCCTTTCCGATAGGCCGCTCTATATTGCTGACGGACACCACCGCTACGAGAGTGCCCTTAATTACAGGAAAGAAAGGCTCACCTGCTCTCCATCGGCCTCTGGGAATGAAGGATTTAATTTTGTGATGATGGAACTGGTAGACTTTGCCGACCCCGGGCTTATTATTCTCCCACCCCACCGGTTGGTTCGGGGTATCTCAAAGGCAACCCTGAGCGAACTAAAGGGCAGGCTGGCAACGCTATTTCAGATGGATGAGTTGCCGCTATGGACCCCCGATATCCCTCAGCAGATTGATGATTTACTGGCTGGTGATAGGACAGACCAGATCCGGATAGTCCTTTTTGGCTTATCACTGGGGAGTCTTCTGTTACTCAAGCTGGATGACTTTGCTACTGCCAGCCAGATGATACCCTACTTTCACAGTGAGTTATACAAGAGACTGGATGGTAGCATTGTTGACCATGTCATACTGGAGGAAATACTCGGCGTGACCAGCGAGCGGGAGGAAACATCGCTTGCTTTCAACCATGACAAGATGGACGTGGTAAACGGAGTGTTGAACCATGAATACCAACTCGCCTTTTTCCTGAGCCCGGTCAAGACAGAAGTAATTAAGGCCATTGCCGATGTCGGTGACCGTATGCCCAGAAAATCAACCTACTTCTACCCCAAACCCCCCTCAGGCTTGGTCTTTCGCCAGCTGGGGTAGCTGTCTGCAGGCGAACTGCTATAGCCTTACCATTTTGGCGGCATGGACATCGGGGATAGCCAGCACCTGCTCAATTTGCTTCTTAGATAGTGGCTCATCAAGGGCCAGTATCATCAATGCCTGCCCTCTCGGTTTCAGACGCCCTACATGCATTGAGCTGATATCTACGTCAGCATCACCGGTTACTTTACTCACGGCGCTGATAAGACCGGGACGGTCCAGGTGTTCGCTGAGCAGGAAGTAGCCCCCAGCCGGGGCAATATCAAACCAGTAGTCATTGACCCGCACAATATGCAATTCGCCGCGCATCACTGTCCCGGCAACTATGGTAACACCGTTGCTGGTGGTTGCCTCTATAGTGATAAGGCTGGCATAGTTTTCACAGTTGGTCTCCTTCTGCTCTACTACCGTCAGACCACGCTCAGCCGCTACAATATTAGCATTGACCAGATTAACTCGCTCCTCACTTGTCTCCTCGAGTATTCCCCCCAGGGCAGACGCCTTAAGAGCGTTAGTTTCATAGTTGGAAATTTCGCCCCCATAGCTGAGCTTTATGGTATTCATTTGCCCTTCAACCATCTGGCTGACCAGTCTACCCAGCGTGCGAACCGCTTTCATAAATGGTGCCAGTATAACCAGCATCTCCGCAGAGATAAAGGGGGCATTAACCGAGTATCTGGCCGGCTGCCCCTTAAAAACATCTACAATCTGGGTGGCGACGTCCCGGGACACCATGGCTTGAGCTTCGCTTGTGGAGGCCCCTAGATGAGGTGTGACAATAATGCGATCGCTTTCAAAGAGGGGGCTCTCTGTTGTCGGTTCTTTAGGAAAGACATCAATAGCAGCACCAGCCACTCTTTTTTCCTTTACCGCCTTGACCAGCGCCGCTTCGTCAATTAATCCACCCCGGGCGCAGTTAACAATGCGGACCTCCGCTTTGACCTGGCTCAGTTCTCTAGCCCCGATCAGATCCTTCGTTGACTCTGTTAACGGCAGGTGAAGAGTGATAAAATCCGCTTCCTTTAGTAGTTGCTCAAGGGAGAAAAGCTCTACCTGCAAGTTATGGGCATGCTCAACAGAGACAAACGGGTCATAGGCAATGAGTCTCATTTCCAGGGCTCGAGCCCTCCTGGCTACCTCCGAGCCCACACTGCCCAGACCGACAATGCCTAACGTCTTGTTTCTGACCTCAGTCCCCACAAATTCGCTTCTCTTCCATACCCCGGACTTAAGACTAGCGTTAGCCTGGGGGATATTGCGGGCCAGGGAAAGCATAAGGGCAATAGTATGCTCGGCAGCCGAGATTGTGTTGCCGGTAGGAGCATTAACGACCACGATACCACACCGGGTCGCCTCGTCAACATTGACGTTGTCTATCCCGATACCAGCACGGGCAATGACCTGGAGCTTTTTCCCCGCCTCAATAATTTCAGCCGAGACCTTGATCTGGCTACGCACCACCAATGCTTCGTAATCACCAATTATGGATACTATTTCCTCCGGCTTCAGCCCCAGCTTGACATCCACCTGAGCACAGCTACTCAGAATGTTAATTCCTTCATCGGAAACAGCTTCAGCAACCAGGACCTTCTTCATCAGCTAACCCCTGAACCCAGCTTGTGGCAGTACTACTTTGAGCGCTGAAATTACGGTTTTTATATCCGCCTCACTTACCCATCCCAGATGGCCGATACGGAATATCTTACCGTTTAATTTCAGCTGTCCGCCGCCGAGTACAATATGGTGCTCCTCTCTTAGAATTTTGAGCATCTTAATAATATCAAGACCGTTAGCTGCCGCTACGGAGGTAACGGTATTTGAGGCATAATTTTCGTCGGCAAAGAGTGGTAAGCCCAGTGATTTTACTCCATCGCGAGCCAGGTTGCCCAGGCGGGCATGCCTCTCTACGATGCCGTCTAGACCCTCCTCTAACATCATTTCCAGTGATACCGCCAGGGCAAATACGGTAGACATTGCCGGCGTCCAGGGTGTTTGTCCCTTTTCCAGATAGGCCTTTGCCTTGCTGAAGTCCCAGTAGAAGCGAGGCATCTTAGCCACGGCATGTGCCTGCCATGCCTCCTGACTCATGCTGACCATTGCCAGTCCTGGGGGGACCATCCAGCCCTTCTGAGAACCGGTAACGGTAACATCACAATGCCAGTCATCAACCGGCAGGTTAATCGAGCCCAGGCTGCTGACGGCATCAACCAAGAGCAGCTTATCAAACTCCTTTACTGCACTGCTGATTTCTGCCAAGTCATTGGTAACACCAGTCGATGTCTCATTATGGGTGACCAGCACTGCTTTAATCCCGGGCTCAGCCCGAAGTGCCTGGCGTATTGCATCAACATCGGCGGCCTTGCCCCACTCGAACCGGAGGGGGACTACCTCAGCCCCGAAGGTCTCCGCAATAGTAGCGAAGCGGTCTCCGAAGACACCGATGGATACCGATAGCACTTTATCACCCGGAGACAGGGTATTAACGATAGCCGCCTCAAGCCCACCCGTCCCCGAACAGGTAAGCAAAAAGACATCGCTCTCTGTCTGAAACAACTTTTTAAGATTTGCAGTAACCTCATTGACTATCTGCCCGAATTCCTCACCCCGATGATTTATCATCTGCTTGGTCATTGCCTGCAAAGGCTCAGGGGGGCAGGGGGTCGGTCCCGGAATACGCAGGTGCTCCATTATCTGTCTCCTATTCTTTATTCTAACTACGCCGGTGTATCAGTATTCACGTTAAGGGAAGCAGCATCTAACTGGATTATAATCTGGTACTAAGTAGATCTGATATGGCCTCGCTTACCCACTTTTATGGTAGTCCCTTTAGGGAAAATCCAATTTAGGTCAGTGATTTTTTTACCGTCAACATCTACAGCACCCTGCTCAATAAGACGCTTGGCTTCGCTCCGGCTTTTAGCAAGCCGGTTAATTACAAGATAATCCCGAAGAGTAACATTTGATTCAGTACCCTCTTTTATTTCCTCAGGGAGTTTTCTTTCCTGAAAGACCCTGGTAAAATATTCCTCGGCTTCACTGGTTGCCTTTTGGTCGTAGAGTTGGGTGACAATTTCCCGAGCCAGACGCTTCTTGAGAGGCATGGGATTGAAGCCGCTATCACCGAGCTTGTGCTTGAACTCGGCCAGCTCTTCTTCGGGAACATCGGTCACCAGTTCAAAGTAGTCCATGATAAGGTTATCGGTAATGGACATCACCTTACCGTATATTTCATTAGGCGGCTCGGCAACTCCGATATAGTTACCCAGGCTCTTACTCATCTTTTGAGTGCCGTCAGTACCGACCAGCAGAGGGGCCAGGAACACTTGCTGGGGATGCTGTCCCACCGCGGACTGGAGCTCACGGCCTACCAGCAGGTTAAACTTCTGGTCGGTGCCACCGAATTCAACATCAGCCTGGACAGCTACCGAGTCATAGGCTTGGAGCAGCGGGTAGAGCAACTCGGTCACCGCGATGGGACGCCCCGTGCTATAGCGATTACTAAAGTCTTCCCGGGCCAGCATCTGAGCCACGGTAAACCTGCTGGTGAGACGAATAACATCAGCCAGGCCGAACTTACTAAACCACTCACTTTGCCACCTTACCTCTGTCTTTTCCCGGTCAACTACCTTAAAAAACTGCTCCATATAGGTCTCCGCATTAACCTTAACCTGCTCCGCAGAAAGCATGGGGCGGGTGACCGAGGCGCCACTAGGGTCGCCAATCTGGGCCGTCCAGTCACCAACGATAAGGATAACCCTATGTCCCAGGTCCTGAAACTGGCTCAGCTTCTTTAAGGTTACCATATGACCGAGGTGAATATCAGGGAAGCTAGGGTCAAAGCCCTCTTTGAGTCGCAGCTGCCTGCCGGAACGGAGCAGTGCTATCATCTCCTCTTCAACAATAATCTCAGCCACTCCCCTTTTTAGAAGGCGGTTAATATCCACAACTACTTCCTGCCCCTGGAATCGAGCAGTACCCTCCCCTTTTCTATATCCGCGGTTATCTGCTGTTTCAGCTTCTCAACGGTGTCAAATTGTTTCCCACCGCGAAGCCGCTCGATAACATCAATTTTTAGTTCGTTCCCGTAGAGGTCGCCGGAATAGTCAAGGATAAAGACCTCTATGATACTCCGGCTGTCGCCGAAGGTGGGACTCGCACCGACGTAGGTCATCGAATTATAGGCTTTATCATTAATATATGCACGGGTGGCGTAAACGCCTTCGGTGGGTATGGCCTGCTCCGTGTCTATATCCAGATTGGCAGTGGGAAAACCCATCTTGGCTCCCCGATTCGCCCCGGGGACTACCCGTCCGTGCAGACTGAAGGGACGGCCGATTAAATTATGCACTCTCTTCATATCCCCACTAGATAACGCCTTCCTGACGAAGGTACTGCTTACCATTTCACCATTTATCACTAGCGGAGGCACCACGGTTACCGTAAAGCCCATGTCTTCACCTAACGCCCGCAGGACGTCAATCTTGCCCTCCCTGTTCCGGCCAAGGGCAAAGTTATACCCGACTACTAACCCCTTCATTCTCAAGTATTGCTGCATCAGACTAACAAAGCGCCTTGCGCTAAGCTGAGCCAGTTCAGTAGTAAAGGGCAAGATGAAAACAGCGTCAATGTTCTCAGAGGAAAGAAGCTCAACCTTCTGCTCAATATCAGTGAGGAACAGCAGCCCGGCCTGAGGTGCCATCACCTTCTGAGGGGGTGGGTTAAAGGTTACTACCCCGCTTAACAGATTGCACTCTTTAGCTCTTTCCTTCAGTCTCGAAAGCAGGTGC
>Ga0075116_10001121_pt1 | contig 12333 bp, 19 predicted proteins | sample AntAceMetag02UKC_FD_69786 | JGI IMG/M metagenome (GOLD analysis project Ga0075116, IMG submission 69786) | Saline lake microbial communities from Ace Lake, Antarctica- Antarctic Ace Lake Metagenome 02UKC | ecosystem: Environmental > Aquatic > Non-marine Saline and Alkaline > Saline | place...
AGATGATCCACCAGGTTACAAAGTCCTTATTTAATCCTGCCATTTGATAGCGAGTCCCGGATTCGAACCGAGCACGTCCCAACAGCCACGCAGGGATTCAGCTTCCTAACCATTTCTCCCAGTATGGCCTAACTCGCTGTAATAATAAATAATTATTTAGTTATAAGTGTTTGCCCAAAATGTTTTATGCCCGCGAAGCCACCAAGGCCCTTTAAAGCGCCTCCTTCCTTAGTATCACTACTAACGATTAAAACATCTCCGTTGAATTGATCTATCTTATCTTTGCTAACGAAATCACAAATTATTGTTTTATCCAATAATCTTTGTTTATGCGCCGCTAATACTTCAGCGAAACCATAAACTGCTTTACTATCCTCTTTTGCTAGTAAGACTAAGAACTCATTGATTACTTTTTTCTCAAATAATAATTCTTCATTCTTTATTGCATCTCCAGCGTTATCAACTATCTCTTCTAAAGCAACAATCCCGCTGTGGCCTGTATCAACCATCTTGATTATATTATACTCTAGTGATTTTACAAATGCTTCTTTTGCCGGCCCAGCACCGCCAACGATAACACCAGTTAGTTCTTTATTACTGAAATGTATGTCACATAGTTCAGCAACAACCCGGCGCCATTGTTTGATAATCTCCTTCCTAACTGACTGGTATCGCTTAGAGCTTTGTCCGCCGTGCTTAGTTTTTCCAGGAACTAAACTATCTTTCTCAGCAAGTAAGATGACTTTTTTACCTGATAACAAACCAACCACACAAGTCTTGTTGTCCATATTGATTAACCCGTATGTTTTACTATCCTCTAACATTGCGGTTAATGGCTTTAGGATAAATTTATTCTCAGTCCTATATACTCGGCTCGTTATCTTTGCTGGCGGCTCAAAACACCACGTTTTATCAGCTGTGGAGAATAATACTAGGCCGCTAGGGAAACGTCTCTCTGATATTCTTTAATCTAATGTGCGCTTTATTCAGCGCAGAGAGAACCCCCTTCCTTGTAGATTTGCTTTTAATATTAGCTGATAACGCTATCTCACTGGTAAGCGCGTTCTTTATCTTATTTATTTGGTAGCCGGCTGGCACGTATAAACTAAGTAATTCAGTATGCGCTGTGCTATAACTAGCTAACTCTTCAATCACCCATTTTAACTCTAGTTTGTTCATATTGGGGATAAGGGAATCGCACCCCTGATCTTCCGCATGTAAAACGGATGTCTTACTACTCGACTAATCCCCATTATAATGTATTTTTCTGTGGCAATTTGCGCACAAAACCTTACATTTTTCAATTTCTTTTAAAATTGTTTTTATTGATATACCCTCACCAACCATTTTTGCAATGTGGTCTTTTTTATTAGTTGGATCGTGATACTTCAATTGCTTCTTTGATAAGTATTTTCTGAACAACTTTTTCTGCTTCATCACCTATTGCATTCCTCCATGAACCATCAATCTGTGATCCTGTAGAAGCAAAAAGGATTCCTTTTATATGTTTATTATCAAAACCTTCGAGAGCATTATCAATTATTAATGATATATGTTCATTAAACAAATGTGAAAGAATAATTGCTTGTTTTTCATCAATATTATCTATAACCCCTGCTTCAATTCTTTTGGTTGGAATTCTACTTAAATAAAAAACTGCTTTCTGTGACAAAGCTGCAATATTTCGATAATATGAAGTTAAGATAGGGTGCTCCCTTAGTAATCTTGGATGGCAAAAGACTTGTATTAAACTTAACTTAGATTTATTTATCTGTTCAAAGGCATCTTCAGAGATACCCCATTTATTAAATTTTGTCCAATCATAATCTTTTGATAATGGAATCAATTTTTTAACTGTCTCAGGAAACTCAAAAGTACCGTATTCATTTAATTTTCTATAAAAAAATGTTGATCTTAATCGATAATTAATTTTATGTGCCTCAATAAGAAGTTTTTTTATTTCATCCCTTTTCATTTTATTTCTCCCAATAATAGACACATTTTCTTACTTCCGTTCTCCCATATGAGCTCATTTGTTGGCTACTATTTCCCTTACCTTTTTGTAATTTAAATATCCCCTTTATTTTAAATCCTGCCTTTTTTGCAATCTCTGATAATATCAAGTCTATCGGGACTGTTTTCCCAGAATATCTTACATTATCATTAACATAATAGATTCTTCCTCCTTTTTTGAGTAATCGGAACATTTCAAATATCACAAATGAATGTTCATAAATATAATTCTTAATCATTCTATAGATATTAGGATTATTTAATTTTTTCATTTCACGAAGTCTTTTGAAATGAGAAATAATTTCATTAATACAACTATCTGAGAAAAACGAATCTTCAATTAATCTAAAATATTCTTTATTATAAATTCTCTTTAGAAAATCATTTTTATCCTTGTTTTCAACAGTACAAGATAGAAGTTTCTGTCTTAACTCTTTTATTCTAATATCATCTAAACCCAAAAAGGCTAATTCTAATGCATATGTCCGAGTGTAATCATATCTATTACAATATGGAGGTGAAGTTATTATTAAATCAAAGCTTTCTGATTCAAGTTTAGGCATTTCTTCTAAGTTTGATCCAGAAATTAATTTAATTTTTGGTTTTTCTTTTAGATTATTCAAAAACAGTTTTTGATTGCTAATATCATTAATCATCTTGTCTAATTGATTAAAAATTGCTCCCTCAAAAGAATATATCTTCTTTTTCTTAAATTTAGACTTTGATCGAGCAGATCTTGAGTCCCATCTTAGATATTGTCCATCTTTTCTAGTGTAGCTTATATCCTCCAAAATACAGAAACAAGCAAACCTAAGTAGTTGCTTAATATTCTTATTCGAGATTTCTTTTTCAATAATCTCAAGAAAAACATTTAATTTTTTTTCAGTTTTTTTTGGAAATGCTCCTTTTGTTATTGTCAAATGCCTAAACTTAGTGTTTTCATTTATATCTTTTTCCAGAAAAGTCATTTCTTTAAGTTTTTTAATTGTATCAATTAATAAACTAACATTGACTCTGAGTGCTGATTCTCTTGATTTAAGTATAAAACCTCCAATAGGCATTATCTCAATACCCACTGCTTCTAAATTCATTTCTTGGGCAGTAAAAAGTGTAGTTCCAGAACCAGAGAACGGATCTAATATCCTACAATTTTTTTTTGGATAATCCCTGATAAACATTTCAACCAAATATTTTGAAAATCCTTCTTTAAAATTAAACCAATTATAAAATGGTGCCTTTTTATTGGCTTGATTACTAACATGTTTTCTTAAAAGTCTAGGATTGACTTCAATTTTATGTTCATACTCCCTCTCTAAACTATCAGTAAACAAACCCATGATTATATTAACTAATTAACTCATTAAAAAGTTTAAGATAAATTGGTTAAATTGTCCTATAAGTGTATCCTATCTCTTTTTATACTTCTGTTAATATATAATAAATTATGAATCCTATAAGTGCTATGCCTCAGTGGTATCAGGAGATTACTAAAGAATTAAAGCAACCAAGGAATATCCCTCCTGAGAAGAAGGCCATTATTGGTTACTTAAAAGAACAGATAAGATTACTTGAGGAAGAATCCAACTAAGTCATCTATAATGAAGTAAATGAAGTTCACTAAACCCATCACTCCGAAAACGTAGAAAATGCTTTCCGTATAATAATAAGTTACTAGACCACTAAACCAAATGAAATTATTTAGCATCCATACTAAGACATTATCCATGACTCATCATCCTTGCTTTTTCTATCAATAATTTTCTTACATCAGGGTCATTGACTAAAATGTCTAATAATTTGTCTTTGTCCTTGTTCATTCTCTCAATCTCTAATGCTTCCCTTACATCAATCACTAAACCGCACTTACTACAATACTTATCAGTAGGTTTATTCAAGTAATTGCAGCGACTACACTCAATTGGCTTAAAAGAATCAGTTTTTGACTCTTCTTCAACCGCAATGCCATTAAGTTTTAATAAAGCGTTATCAACATCACGGCCACTAAGGTGAATGTAAATACTAGCCATAGAACTATCTTGGGTCCAGCCAAAGTATTCTTTCATCTGGGCCTCAGTTAAGTGATTAGATAAGTGAGTAGCCCTAGCATGTCTGAAAGCGTGAGGGTTAACTTTCTTAACAATACCTACACGTTTAGCAGTTAAGCAAATTAAACGCCTAATACTAGCATAATTAATTAATCGACCATCATTAGGCGGCAAAGAAGCCCATAAATGATTATCAGGCCCCATATGAGGGTGCTTATTCAACCAATCGGCAAGGTAAGGCGCGCTGGTAATAATCCTAACACGCCTCTGGCCTGTCTTGCCATCAACCATTATGACAGCTCCATGTTTATCAAACTGAATATGTTTAATGAGTAAGTTGCCTAACTCCCCTACTCGGCAGCCACTTTCATACAACATACTAATTAGGGCCTTATCACGCGTGTATTTAGCACCCTTAATTAATTTCATAATCTCTTCTTGAGTAAGTATCTCCTCTGGCAAACGCTTAACATTCTTAGATGAAACATTAATCCACTTAATAGACGCTGGCGCTTCCTCGCCTTCAGAAAACCATGTGTAATCCGCAATTAATGCAGTAATAAGGTCTGTTCTCGTGTTGGGTTTTATACATCATCCAATCACAATAATTACACCTTACTTTGCATAATCTGTATCTTTCTGGTATTTCCATTGAGGGTTCAGCCGGGGAATCGAACCCCGATCGCATGGGTCACAGCCATGAACTCTACCGTTGAGCTAACCAAACCATTATCTACTTGTTGCGCGAATCAGTATAATGTGAAAGAAATTTGCCGGGCGTTGAGTTTTGTTTTTATTGCTGGAGGTTTTGTTGATTTTCGGCGGCCATGACGTCATGTCCTACCCAGGCGATATCCTGTCCGCCTTGCATAGCACCTGCTAAGCCGGCTTGTGCGCCTACTAATCTTTGCCCGATATTTAAACCAGCATAACTCATGAAAGAAGTATAGTTTAATCTGATTTATATACTTTGCTAATGCTTATAAAGTAGGTTATATTACTAGATATTGATTTTATGAAAGAATTTCCTTTACCACAGGTTATGTATCCTGTTTCTTTTCCTACGCCCTCGGGTGGCCTATTCTGGTCTGATGAGTTTGTTCCATCACATGATGGTCTTAGTTTGTGTGAGCTTACTTTGCAGTCTTGTTGGGTTGATAATGGTTCTCAGTTATACTTGGATAAGTTAAAGGATTGTAAGTTAGTTGTTGATTTGGGTGCTTGTTCTGGCGCGTTCTCTTTATTTGCTTGCTCATTGGATCCAGATATTAAGGTCTTAGCGGTTGAGTCTAATCCTCGTAACTTTGCTTTGCTCGTAAAAAATATTCGTGCTAATGGTTTGGTTGGCAGGATTTTTCCGGTTAATGTTGGTGTGTATAGTGAGAAGGGTAATGCTTATACTATCGATAATATTACTGGTTCTTGGATTCGGCCTGATGAGCCTCGTCCCGCTAACCAATCCACTTTTGATGTTCGTTTGGTTACTCTTGAGGATTTATTCTCTAAGTATGAAATTGATAGAGTTGGTTTTATGAAGGTTGATATTGAGGGTTGTGAGTTTCCTGTTTTTGAAACTGTTAGTACTGAGATTTTGGAGCTGATTGATAATGTTAGTATTGAGTGTCATACTTGGGGCCCTTTTGATCGTCTTGAGTTGCGTAGGAAATTGGTTGCTAAGTTATCTTTGACTCATGACATTTTGCATCCTGATCGTTTGTCTGGTATGGTTGAGGCGTCTATAAGGGCAAAACCGTTGTAATATTAAATCATTACAATATTTAAATTAGCAGATGTTATATTAAGTCTATGGCTAGTCGATTACATAAGCACCCGCAGTTCGCTAAATTAGCTCGCACGCTAGCTCGACAGAATCAGAGTACGCGTGAGATCGCGGATGAATTAACAAAGAAGGGGTACCCCGTTTCGCATAACGCGGTTAGTGAGTTCTTAAATGAGGTTATGGATGGCACTCATCGGTTGATCGCTAGTGATGAAGTTATTGAGCAGGAAGCCCGTAATGAAATTCTTGACACGGCTAAGCAACTTAAAGAGATTAATGATGAGATGTGGAATATTATTAAACAACTTAAAGAGAATTTTGCTGAATCAGGGTATTATGATCTTAAGACGGTTAACACTATGATCTCAGCGCTTGATAAGATCTCTAAGCAGATAGAGTTGCAGAGTAAGATTAGTGGGCGCATATTCTCCGGCACCAAGAACGTTACGGTTAACTACCTTGATGTTTCAAGTAAGATGAATATCTATATTGATAAATTTGTCACGTCCCAATTGAGCCGTATGGTTACTGATGGGGTGATTAATGAAGATGATAGGGTTAAAATTAAACAATACTTAACTGTCACGTAAAGCCAAAGGCATTTAAACCCTAAGGTTATAGCTTCGTATAGGTGAAGATTTAGTATGTTAAAATTAAAGGATCAGTTATTCGTTAGGGTTTTGAAAGATTTTCTTGAAAGATTGGTTTTAGATGGTGAAATCGGTAGTTGCGCTAAGTTCGCAGAAAATACAAATCATTCATTAATGCAGGTGTTAAAATATAAGAAGTACTTGTTAAATCTTGGGTTAATTAGTGAAGAGAGATCTGGTCATTGTAAGATTATTACTTTGACGGCGCTTGGTGAAAAGAAATTAAAACTCTTTAAGGGATTCCTAGAAGACTTAAGTGATTGAATATGGATGAAAAGAATATTGTATTTATTGGAAAGAAAGTTACAACTACCTACGCGACGTCAGCTTTAATCTTAAGTAAGGATTATAATGTTGTTTATTTCGCGGCTAGAGGTAATAATATTCCTAAAGCTATTGACGCTGCTTGGTTAACTAAAAGGCGTTTCTTAAATGATTGGGTTGTCCACGCTAATGAGGTTATTATTGGTAGTGAAATCTATGATGTTGACGGACAAAATCGTTATGTATCAACAATAAAGGTGAGGATTAGCAAAGATGAAGTTAAATCCACACCCTAAACTTAATTTATTGAAATTCTTATTTGATCACGATGGTGAGATGTTATGTATTTCCTCAATTAGTAAGGGGTTGGGTGCAGCGCATTCATTAACTTCACGTTATTTACGTGATTTAGAGAAGCGCGGGTTGGTTAGTTTTTCTTCAGGAGATCATTATCGTCAACGAAGATATGTTCTTTTAACTGATAAAGGTAAACAAATTATCCCTCATTTAGATGTTTATTTTAGAGTATTCAGGGAGGTGCTTGGATGACTACAGGTAATTATAAGCGGACTAGTGTTGGCGGCAAAACCTTTTATAACTTAGAAGGCGATAATGTTGTATTAATGAATGATGGTGACAATATTATTTTCACAAAAAGGGATAAAGAAGATAAAGTAGTTTCTTCATTTAAAATTGATAAGGCAATACTTAAAGCATTAATTCTTGAGGGTTTAGTTCTTATCCAAAAGAAAGATGAAAAAGAATGAAATAACGATTATTGTTGATTCACGAGAGCAAACCCCTTACGTGTTTGAAAACTCTATTGTTAAAGGATTAAAGACTGGTGATTATGCTCCTCTTGGTTATGAAACTGAATGCGCTGTAGAGCGTAAGACGCTAGCTGATTTTGCTCAAAGCGTTACCCTTAATCGTGATCGTTTTGAAAGGGAGATAGTTAGGGCTAAAGAGGGCCTTAATTTCTTTGCTATAGTGATAGAGATAGGTTATCATAATATTTGGCGAGAATACTTAAAGTGCAAGGTTTCTAGGAAAGCATTGTTAGCCACCATTCATGCATGGACTGTTAAGTATAATATCCCTATAATCATGGGTGGTAATCGGGCTATGTGTAATCATATTACTAAATCACTTTGTGAATCTTACGTTAAGTATAAAGAAAACCTTAAATATACGGAGGTGTTTGAATTAACTTATGGCGACAAAGAATGAGTTACTAATCTCTCTTTTCACTCGTAATCGTCCAAAGGCTTTAGCAGTAACCTTAATGAGTCTTTGGTGTCAAAATTATCGTGATTTTGATTTATTGATCGTTGATGATTCTTCTAAGCCACAAGTTAAAGAGGATGATTTTGTTAGGATTATTTGTACTCGTTTAAAGCAAGAGGGTATAACTATTGAATTTGTCCGCAGTAACGTTAATAATGGTATATCAAAGAATCGCGCAGCAATCCTTAATCGATTAAAAGAGTATGAATTCGTCTTTGACCTTAATGATGATCACTTTTTAGAACCTGACTGTCTTGAATTATTAGTTAAAACAATAAAGGGCACTGATGCTTGTGTTGTCGGCTCAGCTACGCCCATATTTTACGCACCAAATAAGGATCTTTATCATAAACTTCCTCCACGCCCAATTAATATTGTCTTCGTTGATGATAAGAAGGAGCTTAAACTTAGTCGTGATGTTGATTTTATATACGCTGATGATAAGGGTGAATTATTAACTGAACCTATTGAAGTGTCTCATGCTAGTCAGTTTATTTATCGGCCAGAGTTTGTTGATGAACTGCCTGAGTATTCTGTTCTCGGGTTTACGGAGGAAACCGAACTTTCAATGCGTTGCAAAAAGAATAGCGGTAAGCCAATACTTTTTCAACCAAATGCAATTAATTGGCATATGCAAGCACCTAGTGGTGGCGTTAGGGAGAGTAAGAACATGGCTAAATGGAATGAGATGAAGGAATCTGATTGGGAGATATTTAAAGCTAATTGGTATGATTGGGTTAAGGAACACCAAGCGGAGTGGTTGAAATGACTGTGAAATTAAGAGCGCCGAAAGGTAACTTTAGGGTTGTGTGTGTTGATACGTTTGATGGGACTGATTGGGTGCAAGGAGACTTTAATACTAAAGAAGAAGCATTGAAGCTTGCAAAAATAAAAGGTGGTACCATGTTGAAAGCACATGTATATGATGATAAAGGCAACCATATAAATGGTTTTGGGAGTTTTTAAAATGATTAATAAGAAGAAAATATTAATTAACATTCACACCCACAATAGGCCCGACGCGCTAGCAGTTAACCTAACAGGATTATACTTTCAAACATTCAGGGATTTTGACATAATCATTGTTGATGACGCATCTGATGAACCAATAGAAGATGATCCTTTAATTAAAATTTATAAAGAAAGGTTTAAGCATGAAAATGATAAATTAAGTTTTATTAGAATGGAAGAAAACAATGGGATAGCAACTAATCGCGCGCTCATTCTTGATAAGATTAAGGAGTACGATTTTGTAATGGACTTAAACGATGATCATTTAATGGAGCGCAATTGCATTAGTAAGTTAATTAGATCTCTTTCTTATGATGATGTTGTCGCTGTTGGAACGGCCACCCCAATGTTCTTTTGGCCTTACGAAACTATTTGTAGAAAGTATGAAGGTCAAGTGCTTAATGATATATGGACTAGTGATGGTCAGATAATGCTTAAACGTGGTATTGATTATTTGTACATGAAGGGTGATATACCTATTAATGCCCCTCTTGAGCAACCGCATGTTAGCCAGTTTATGTACAAGCCTGAAAGCCTTAAGAGTTTGCCAAAGGGTTATTCAATACTTGGTTTCACTGAAGAGACTGACTTAGCTTTAAGGCTTAGTAAGTCTAGTGGTAAAAAATTATTATTTCAACCGGACGCTATTTCATGGCACATGCAGTATAAGAAAGGCGGTATTCGTGAGATAAAACCCGCAGCCCATAAGAAAATGATTGCAGCGGATTGGCAGTTATTTAATAAAACTTGGTATAAGTGGGTTAGAGAAAGGTATGGTGAGCGCACATGAAGTTCTTATTTTGTTTCCCACAATACTATGACTTCGAGGAGACTGGCCGATTCATTAATGAATCTTTACAGCGCGCTGGTCATGAGACAGTTATTTATGATGACTTGTGGCGTTCAGGGATAAGGGGGGCTGAATATATGAATGAAACATTGTTGAATATGGTTGATAAACATAAACCAGACGTTTTATTAATGCTTAAATCAGAACACATTAAACCAGAGACTCTTAGTAAGATCCATTGTAAAAAGGTCTTGTGGCACCCTGATGTTAGAAAAAATGTTCAGCAGTGGGTTGTTGATAAAGCTAAAGAATGCGATATTTTTTACACAATGAGTAAGGGTAGCATGGAAGAGTACGAAAAGGAGCTAGATAATGTTAAGTACCTTCCAGAAGCTTGCGATCCTAATTACCATTTTTATACTAATAATGTTGACACGGTTTATAAAAGCCCAATTAACTTTATCGGCACGCTTAGGCAAACAAGGATTGATATGGTTAAACGCGTTATCCGCAATAATTTAATGATTAAGTTGTGGGGTTCTCTTGGCGACGATGTTAACCCGCAAGACAAAGAGTTATTACGCCCTTACATTATGAATCGAAGATTATGGAGGGAGTACCATTCTTACGCGGCTAGCGGTTCTATCTCTATTACTTGGGATTGGTGTCCTGAAGTTGAATTGAGTTACTCAGCCAGGATTTATCGTGTGATGGCCAGCAAGGGATTATATTTATGTCGTTATGTTGAAGGTATGGAGAAGGTTTTTAAGAGAGGTGTTCATTGTGATTGGTATTACAATCTTGATGAAATGATGGAAAAATTAAAGTATTACCTAGCTAATCGTGATAAAGTAAAAGAGATAGGTGAACAAGCCCAGAAATTAGTGTATGGTGAACACACGTTCGATCATCGCGTTAAAGAATTATTAAAGGATGTTGAAGAAATATGATTGTAACTACTTGTCCACGGAAACCGCATAATGGTGTTTGGCGCCATCTTAAAGAGTTAGAGGATACTACTTTAATGACAGTTCATATCCCTTCTCAAGATTTAAAGAATGGTTTGCCTGATGGCACTGAGATGGTTATCTTTGGCGGCGGTTGGATTGGTGATTACGAGAAGATTAATAAGATCGCTATTACTAATGGTATTAAAACTGGTTTATTGTTTTGCAGTCCTTTTGGTCAAGCAGATTTATGTAATGAGAATCATATACTGATGAAGGTTTGTGATATGGTTAGCTTAAGGCACATTAATTATCTTTTCACTGGCGATATAGCCGTAGCTGAAGTATTTAAGAGATTATTGGGGGCTGATCGCGTTAATTGGTTGCCACAAACGCTTAACATACATAACTTTAAATTCATTAATAAACCAAGCAACACTATAGGGTTATTCTGTAATGCTAATGTTAATAAAAACATCCTTAATCAATTAGTCGCCGTTTCATTGGTAAAAAACCATTATTTGATAACTAATGCTTTAACTGACAATTATAGGTGGTTGGCTAACGAATTAAATATTAATTATGATCGTTATGATTGGCTTAGCGATATTGATTACCAGAAACTTATCTCTTCTGTTGGTGTTGGTTTACAAGTATCTTGGAGTGAGGCTTTTGACTACGTTGCAGCTGAGATGAGTTTGCAAGGGATTCCCGTGGTAACGGGTAACACTATTTATTGGAACCTTCCTGAGTTAAAAGTAGTTGATTCTGATAATCCATTAATGATTAAGAACGCATTAGATTTTTGTTATGGTAAGATCACTACTAAAGCGTTCCGTAAGAAAGTTAGGGATAACATATTAAAAGAGTTAGAAATTAGGCGCAAGATAACAATTCAATTATTCAATAAATTATTAGGTTATGATAAGGTAATTAAATGAGATGTACTAATTGTGGCGAGACAACTACTGATGATTGCCCTAAATATAAAGGTAAGACTGTTTGTTGGGATTGTTGGAAGACTAGCGCTGCAGGTTTAACACCTAATTATACTAAAGCCGAGTGGCATTTAACTTATCGTTGTACTCTTGCTTGTCGGCCTTGTAGTCGGGCTTGTTTTCTAGCTGAACCACACACCGAGAATATGACTCTTGAAGACGCTCATGAATTCACTAAGCAGGCAGACGGGCTTGGATGGAAAACTAATATAATAATGATTGGTGGTGAGCCAACAGTTCATCCAGCGTTTATTGATTTTGTTAGGTTAGCTAAGGCTTGGAATAAGGATGGAGGGGATGGGGCTTGTGGTATCCAAATTTATAGTAATGGTTATGGGGTTAGAGCTAAAAATGAGTGTAAGGCTGCGCGTAAAGATGGAGCTGCAATTTTTACAGATGAATGGAAAGTGGGTTCACGCCACGAGGAAAGTAATATGCAAACTAACCCTGAACAACCTGAATGGGATATGTACATGTTTGTTGCTCCACAGGACGCTGGTATTCCTTTCTTTAATGTTTGTTATTGTCACTCTAGTAAGTGTTGTGGC
>Ga0075116_10001125_pt1 | contig 12323 bp, 8 predicted proteins | sample AntAceMetag02UKC_FD_69786 | JGI IMG/M metagenome (GOLD analysis project Ga0075116, IMG submission 69786) | Saline lake microbial communities from Ace Lake, Antarctica- Antarctic Ace Lake Metagenome 02UKC | ecosystem: Environmental > Aquatic > Non-marine Saline and Alkaline > Saline | place...
TCGTGGGAGAGGATCGCCTCGATGTACTCCTTACGAAACGCCAGGATTTGATCCCGTTGTTTGAGGAGGTACTGCACGAACTGCTGTTCCCCTTCCTGATCCGCTAGCTTGACACCCGCTGCCTTGGCGACCAGCTGCCCCTTAGACTGGTAGCTGATGAGCTTGTTGTTCCTGTCATACAGCGGAATCCGTCCCATCTCATCGGGGTTCTGGTAGTCAGCATACCTCGGCGACAGGTTGCGTATCATCCGCTTGGCAACCAACCCACCAGGAACCATCATGGGTAACTGGGAGGTGAAGGGATCACTGGTCCCTTCCTTAAGAGCCGTCACCGCCCCACCCATAAGACCAACCACAGGGGGTATGTAGGGGGCAGGGTAGAAGGGGGCTGACTTCCATGCTGGGGCAGGGAGACCCCCGAAGACCAGTGCATCAGACACATCTACGTTCGCGGCGTTCTTCAGCAGGGAATAGGTTGCCGCACTGCCCGCCATAGCCCTGCCGATTGTACCCAGGTCAAGGGTGGGGGAGATTTTCTGGAAGGGCAACAGCTTGGTAAACCGTGCTCCAGCGGCGGCAGGGAACTGACCAGCAGCCATCTTAGCGAGCTTCTCCTCCGCACCAAAACTGGTAGAGGAGGCGAGGTAGTTTAGTAACCGGGAGGGGAACTGGGAGAACTGTCGTAGGGGGGCAGGTACGTTCAGGAACATCCGCGGTATCCCTACGGAACCACCAGGAAATTGCGTCGTTCGAACAACTTGGGCGGCCTGGTTATATATCTGATCCATCGGCACCTTTCCCGACGCTATGGTGGGGGCCATACGGGCGAGCCCCGCTTCCCAGGCGAGGACACGATTGAATCGTTCGGTACCTGTGAACATAGCCATGCTGAGCCCCTTCCCCTGCTCCAGTCTACGGCGGATACCCTGTACGAACAGGGGTTTGGCCTCCTCTGTGATGTCACTGAGCATGGGGCGACCAGCCTGTCCTGTCTTCATGAACTCCGGCCACACCTTCCGCATAGCCCGTTCATCAGCAACCCCAAACGCTGTTCCCTTTCGTAATTCTTCCGTGAGGGAGCTGTAATACTTGGGCACCTTGGAGCCCACCTTCATGAACCCCTTCATTACCGCACCAGGACCAAGGAGAGAGTTCGTGGTGACTACGGTTTGGAACAGGTTTTTAATGGGGGGAGCGGGATTGAAACCCAGCGTTCCATGGTACACCCAGGAGGCAATAGCCGCTCCTGCCCCGCTCTCCGTGGAGAAGGGGGAAGATTCGCCAATCATCTCAATCATCTGCTGTCTAACCCGCTCACCTATCTTGCCTGTCTTCGAGAACATGGTCTTCATCGCGGGAGTCTCAAGAGCACGGGCGAACTTAAACTTCATATCATTATACATCAGGGACCGCTGCACCTGTGGGAAGGTCTTCATCCCCCGCAATAGGGGAAGGTAGTCGTTGACCAACAAGGACTTTCGTACTGAATCCAACCTGCCCTCGGCGGCGAATCCTTTAAGGACTGTTCCAAAGCTGGCAGCCTTCCCCTTAGGCACTGATGTCCACCCCCATTCTAAGGAGAGTTGTTTCCCATAATGGTCGGCGGCCTTCGAGGCACGTAGTTCATACTCGGGTATCTTCCCTATGAGACCAGCATGTTGACTGGCTCTCTTCATTGCTGCTGACTCCCCGAGGGTGGACCAGTCGTTGGTGATCTCCCGAGAGATACGACCAGCCACATCCTTCCTCACCCCGTAGCCCCGGTGAAGGAGCCGGTTCATCCAGCTGTTCACCTTATCAGGTGTACCTTTGGTAAGTCCCTGGCGGATAGCTTCCATGAACCTACCGTTGGCGGTGGACTGTGCCTCTTGGAAAGCAGCCATGGCTCGTGGATCCATCAGGTCAGCAACCTCTTTCAGTTGGTGCATGGCAGGTGTCGATAACCGGCGAGCGTATCGGGAGCTGGCAATGTATTGGTTGGCCCCTGTCGCCATGTCTCCTAGTTGGGACTGACTGATCGGGCCCTCCTGAATGGCTTGTTCTATTCCTATGATCCTATGGGGGTGGTAATCCTTTATGTCCAGGCCGATGGTAGGCTTCGCCCCTTTGGAGGGAGCACCCGTGAAGGGACTAACCATCGAGCGGTTGTGAAAGTGGAAGCTCTTCGTCTCCAGAATGTCACTAATGTCTTTGTGATGGGCCTTGGGAAACTGATTGAGGGTCTCCTTGTAGAGGCCAGACAATTCCTTATGGGCCTGCTTCAATCCCTTCTGTACTCTGGGCTCAAAGCTGGACATCCAATCAGAACGTAAGCCAGTGGTAACGGCCCCTTTCTTCTGGTGCTTGAGGAGCATGTTGAGCACCTTATTGAATCCACTGTCCGCCTTATGTGCCCCATCACTCATGAGTCCCAGGACCACCTCTTCCTTACGCCGCATCCCCCTGCCTACCACCTTACGATAGTTAGTGTAAATATCCTCTAGCTTGGTTACGTACTGCGTCCGGAAGTTAGTAGTTCGTGCAGTCACCCCATATATGGCTTCGACCAGCTCCGGATGGTTGGCGAAATGATTGTCCGGTGTACCTAACCACTTACCCATGGGTCCCAGTTTCTTAGCGTACCCCGCGAGCTTATCACCTTGGTTGAACATGCCATAGGTCTTGGACACGGGGAACCTCATGGAGAGGGCGATACCTATTAGGACGAGGGGGTTAGAAACCACGTCAAGGACGGCGTTACCAAAGGGGGACTTACGAAACTGCTCGAACAGCGGTCGTCGGTTTTGTGGTGAGAGGGAGGAGGGGGAGAAGATACTCTTGATGGACGCATCCACGTCACCCTTGGTAAGGTTGGCCATTGCCATGCCCGGACGGTCGTACAGGGACATGGGGAACATGAAACTCCCCAAATCCAACCCATCATCCGGTTGGTTAGTCGGACTAACTTCAGCCATGTCATCCCCTTAATTACTGTTGGCCCTGGGATTGCATCAACATCTGCATCAACTGCATCTGGTCAGGGGAGGCTTGCCCACCCGCTCCTCCAATGACTGTTTGGTCGGGAGGGAGAGGTGCTTGTTGAGGGGCAGGAGCGTACTGTGCTCCCGTGCTAAGGGAGGCTTCCATCGCCCGGTTGTGCCCTACCTTGTTCTGTAGCAATCCGATCATTCCCTCAGCTACTGTCTGGTCCTGGGTGGACTGCCCGAGGGCTGCTCCTACCTGGGACTGAGCGACCGCCATTTTCCCTGCCCCTTGCTGCTCCAACAGGTTGTTAAGGGCGGAGTTAATCGCAAACGCCACCAGCACCACAGAGGAACCCATCTCTACTGCACCCGCAGCACCTGGCTTCAGTCCCATTGTACCTTGAAGGAACTTCTGCACCACTCCCAGGTCTGGTTTGCCTAGCCACTGTGCGGACATTCTCATACCCTCTGTTGCTCCAGGGGTGCCAACAATCTTTGAGACATCCCCCGTTTTAAGAGAGGTAAGCATGTTCTTAAGGGTGCCTTTAGCTCTTGGAACCCATCCTGTATAGAAGTTATCCGCTAGATCAAGGAGCTTCCCCCCTGTCATGCCACTCATCAGCTTCGTGGTACTCATTGGAGAGATCTTCTTCCCAAGGGCTTTCACTACCTTACCCCCCACTGTCTTTACTCCCCTAGCCGCAGCGGGAAGCTTCCCTTTAAAAAGTTCACTAATGCTATCAGCCATTACATGCCTCCTAACGGCAGGGCAGATATAGGAATCTGCGGATCAAAGGGTTGCATGGATGAGCCCACCAGGGGGGGAGCTTGCAGTTGGTTGGCGGTCGCCATCCCCATCATACCCACCTCTTCTGGTTTAGGCATGGAGAGGGCCTTCTGCATCAGGAAGTTCTTAAGTTCCCGCTGAGGTTGTAATTCTTGCTGGAACTGGAGGTCCTCACCGGAAGACTTCGCCTCCTTCTCCATGTAATGCTGGAGTTCCTTCATTCCATCAGCCTTGTACTGCTCCACGTCTACACTCGCTTGTATCTGGGCGAGCTGGGCCTCCTGCTCTGGAGTCCCCTTCCCACCGAGGGCACGTTGGATGTTGCCGTACGCTTTGAATATCTCTCCGGCACCCCACACCCCCATGCCTATCTGCAACGCCAGGGTCAGCATCCCGGAAATAGCGAATCCCATCATGTACATAATCATTCTCCTAAATTAGAAATTCGGGGGCCATACAAGTTTATCCCACTTCCTTGTAGTTCCTCATTAGTGGTGGTGAAATCGTTAGCCAGATACTCGCTCAGTTCATCCATCGTTGGGGGATCACCCTCGTAGGGACGTAGAAACGCCAAGAGGGCATCCTGAGATTGGTCTAACCAAGCCCCCTGACGCATGGCCAATAATGCCTTTGCCCCTTCTGGGTCCATCTTGGCAGGGTTAGCCCCAAACTCCAGATGCTCTTGTAATGCAGAGAGTGACTCGATCTTCTCAGTGTACTCCAACAGACTCTTCATCTGGTCATCAGTAACCCCTTCCTTTTCCAGGAGATCAAGGAGTTGTGTATCCTCATCGGAGATAGGGGACCGTTCATTCCAGAAGAAGTGCTTCAACATACTAAAATGAGCCCCTCCTAACTTCTTGGTAGCTCTAGCGGGGAAGGTTGCAATGTCGGCAACGCCTTGAGGAAGATAATGAGAGGCTACAGTCTTTCTCGGAGAGGTTGGTCTCAGGGAAATGTCGCCTGCTGCTTTCCCATACGCCCCCCAAGGGGCTTGATTGTTGGCGAGGCGAGTCTTAAGTTCTGCCAGCTTTGCTACACCCTTGTCACTTCGTACTAATTTCTCGATAGCTTTGCGAGCTTCCGGATTCTTAAACCAATTATCCCAAGCGTCCGGAGCCCCATTCACGAGGGCATCCACACTAGCCCGTAACATACGAAGTTCCGTTCCCTTTATGTCCCCAGCCGTTAACGCTGCCTTCAACCCCTCCAACCCCCCATGATGCTTGAGAAGTTTCCCAACCTGCTGTCCGTCAATGAACCGCACTGCCTCATCAGGGGAGCTCACCTCCATGGAAGCCCTTGTCACCTCCTGTATGTTATTTTGGATTTGTTGCTCCTGCCCTCTCGCTGTAATCTGTTCAGTAAGCTGCTTCCCCAAATCCCCAATCATGTTGATCATCTTATCACCCCGCTCTTGGGCTTGCTTTGCCAGCTCTGTAGTGTACTTCATGGACTCAGCCCACTGAAGTTTGTGGAAGGCCATCTGTTCCTGCTGGGATTTGACGTGGGAGTCGAAACGGAACCGGCCCTCCGCGAGGTTCTTATCGAACATCACATCCATCCAGTCCATCTGCTTCCCTTGCCACTCACCCTGCACAGCCATGGCGTCACGCTTGAACCGATCATCCAGCTCCGCGACACGCATCTCGTGCTCGGCTTGGCGGTTGACCAGCTTCTCCTGGCCCCTCTGAGCCAGCCACTGCTGAGCTATCTGACCACCCCCTTGCTCCTGTTGAGGAGGGGTGTAGGGCATGCCCATCTGAGTATTGATCGCCATCGGATTATTCATTGAAGTCACGTTATGTCTCCTTACTGATATGGAAAGCTCGGTTCATAGTTCGACGGTGCCCCGGCTGCGTTCTGCCCAGACGGGCTGGAAACAGGGGCCGGAGTACCTCGGGGAGAGGCAGGTTGGCGAGACGCTGGTTGCCGACCTGTCCTGCCACTGCCGCTGCTCCCGCTACCTTGACTGGAAGATCTACGGGAGGAGGGTTGTCGCTTGGAGGCGTTATTGTTGGTACCTACTGCCATGGTCTCACCGGCCTGGGCCTCCTCGGCATCCAACCGGGCATTCTCTTGGTGATAGGCAGAGATGATGTTCGCTACTACGGGGGCCATCTGGATGAAACTGGTGTTCAGGTTCCGGGTCATGTCCGCGATATGGGTACTGTTCGCCATCTCTGATTGCGTCAGGGCGAGGTCCATGGCACGGAAGGACGCTTCGTTAGCAGTATGTAACTGACCAGCGATCTGGAACGCGGCGGTATCTAACTGGGTGGCTGCCTGGTACAGTTGACCCTTGGCTTGCTGAGCAGCGACGTTCATCTGGTGAGCCTTGAGGCTGACTTCGGCACCAGCGACCTTCAACTGACCAGCCTGTGCGGTTGCCTGAACGGCGATCTGTCGTGCCTGGGTGACAGCGTTCATCCCACTGGTCATCGCCCCCAGCACGTCATCCGCGAAGGCAGCATGTAACTGGGCATGCATGTCATTGTACTCAGTACCCGCTTGAACGGTGGCCCCATACATCTGCTGTTGACCAACATGATTCCACCGGGAGGTTATGGCCCGAGCTTGGGGGGAGCCGGGGGCAGCCCCAGACTCTTCCAGCTCCATCTGCATCTGTGAATCGGTTCTCTGACGGACGCCCTGGGCGATCATGGACGCCTTGGCTGCGGCGGTATCCGTGTGGGCGGCGAGGCCCTCTGCACGTAGCTCCTCAGCACGTTGGGAGAGATCGTCACGCATACCACGGGCCTCCGTGAGACCCCCCTCACCCTGACCCATGAGGCGTTCAGCGGTTTGGTCGATTCCCATCTGTGATCGTTCTGCAGACGCACGGGCGGCAGACCCAGCCTGTCCGACAGCATCAGCCTGGCCACGGAGTTCATCGGTTTTCCCTGCGAGGCCCTCCATGCCCTGGCCAATGAAGCCGGTCATAAAATCTCTGCTCTCAGTACCCCTGGAGCGGGTCGCGTCGATCATGGACTGATTTCCCCCCATGATCCCAAGAGCGTTTTGTTCGTTTGCTTTCCTCTCGTCAAGGGATTTTTGAGCCATACCCATGTCACGCATGGTGGCGGCCAACCAATCCTCAAAGCCCTTTCCCACATCGTAGCGGGTCTTCCCTGGAGTGGTGTGCTGAGCGATGGTCTTCCCTCCTGGGCCCGTCATGGTAAAGGAGGATCCTGGGGTGGTCTTCTGCTTGTTGGCGATCACCTGACTGAGAGGCGAGACATCTACTTTATTCTTATCCACTGTCAACAGCTCCGGTTCCCCACCCTCACCCACGATAGCTTGTTTTGTTCCTTGATTCCGTTGCATTGTACCTCCTTGTGCCATCCCTCGTATCGTACTCATTGGCTTCATTCCAGGGGTGTCCATTCCTGTCTTCTGCTGCCCCATGAGAGTCCTCTGCCCTTTAGCTCGACTTGCAATGGCTGCATTGGCTGCAAAGTTCTGTTCCGCCACCCCCTGCTGTTGCTGAATGGACCCACCCATACGGTTCTGAGTGTCACGGGCAGCGGGTGCATACCCTGCGCCCCCGCCGTAGCTGAAGGTATTGTCCATTACGGTGTTCTTAGGTGTTCCAAGAGCGGCGGGTAAGGTACCTGCACGCTCCTTCCTCTTTCCCGCTGCGAGGGAGGCTGCCATTTTCATTCGGGCATATCTCGATCCAGGGCCTGCGTTCTGTGGATTTGTGGTTGTTCCATACCCCTGCTGAGAGGGGAGACCTTCCCCTCCCATGCCATCATCTTGGAGGGAGGGCGCCCCAAATCCAAAGGGTTGGGGAGTCCCTGTAGGACTCTCAAAAGTGAACTTCTTACGCCCTATAGGAGATGTAATTTTACTCGTCATACCCATTAGGTTACCTCCTCGGTATCAACTACGGTTCCTTCTAGCTGGAGACCAACGAACTCAATGTCCGTATCTCCACTGACCTGTTCAATATACGGCTCCAGGACGATTCCGTCAACGCTTAAGTTGGTTGCCTGGTTGGCGGGGTTGTTGTTATTATCAATCGTAATGCTCTTCGCTCCCTGCAAGGAGGACCCACTATTCCGATAGGCTCCCACCCGCATGAAGTTATCGACACGACTCGTGAAGTCGGTAGCTTTCGCCGTATGCACGGTGACTCCGGAGAGTATCTTTCGACCAAAGGCAGGACGCTCATCTGGAGTGAAGGGCCACATGCGGGCGGCCATGAACACAGGATCACGAGTGAATTGGGTACCCGCTGGTTGATCACCTATGCCGGTGACCGTAAGGTTGTCCCCGCTGGCGGCGGTTACCCAGGCCCACTTCCCCGCGTCGGTGCCGTTGAGGATGTAGATGTTGTAATGTATCTCTGAGAACTCCGCTCCTGAGACGATCAGCTCATTAGATCCAGAGCCGTCGGAGGTGGTAGTGAGGCCCGCGGTGGAAGAAAGGCCCAGCATGGTGCCCTCCCCGGTGTTCTGGTAGTCTGGCGTAACGATACGACCAGTACGGTCAATGAAGAACGCCTGGTTCTGAGCGTCTTTCTCGTAGCCGGGACCGGTGCAGCACCCACGATACGGGCAGTTTTTCAGCAAGGACACACGATTGGAGAGCTCCCATATACAAATCATCTCTTTCTTGTCAGTGTTAAGGACAAATATACAACCCATCCTGGCGTCGTAAGCCATCCACAAATCGTCCAATGCCCCACCCCAATCATCAAACAACACCCCATGTAGGGCAGAATAGGCCCCCACTGCCCCGCTGGATGCGTCGATCCTCATCACCCCTTGGGAGGTGACCATGAAGAGAGCACGCTTGGCCGCCAGGAAACAGTGAGCATTCACTGGAGCCATGTCCTTCCATGTTCGGTTGATCGAAACAACCCCGTTATCCTTAGTGATATGGTAAATCATCCTGGAGGTAGCGGCGAAGAGGTCCTCCCCCGTGTCAGCGAAGACCATCACCTTCCCATCATCAGAACTTCCGGCGTAACTGTACTCATCCCCGAACTCCTCAGTGGAGGTCTTAAAGGGATTCGTCCAGCGGAGACCAACCCCGTTGTCTGTGTCAGGGTCTTGACCAGAGAATAAGGAACCCTGGAAGAAGTGACACACGCCCGACTGCGGCGGGTCCTCCACTGAGTCGGCCCAAGGATCAAACACATCCTGCAGGACCAACGCCGTGTCTGGCAGGGTACCTACGGTGACAGTTTGAGGACTCGTGATGGTGGTGTAGGTTTTCTCCTTAAAGAACACACCGCCCTGGTACACATCCAGGGGACCATTAAGGTTGATCGTTCTGTACACCTCAAGGGTGGTATAGTTGGTTGCGGAGGCGGGCCGTGACCAGGAAAACTCTAGCGAACGGTTCTCACCCGTGGTGTAGTCATCCATTGTCTGAGTAAGGACAGGCGACAGGTCGGTATGTACCTTACGGGTAGGGTCATAGAGGCGGACAGCAATCCGGTACACACCCCGATGGTTCAGGTACCCACCTGTTGGTTTCTCAGTAGTGGAAGCGGGGGTATTCAGTTCAGCAGTGAGGAACTGAGGACCCATCTCCTCCTTGGTTATGGTGCCTGCCACATTGTAGAGGACGATCGGCTCGTCAGTTTCACTAAAGATATAGAGGAACGACCCATTGCTGGTGATATCCATGATATCGTCGTAGGCGTAGGCACTGTCATCCTTGTCGGTAACGGTATATGAGGAAAGGGACCAACGACGGTTCTGAGTTTGGTAGTACAGCCGGTTAGCGGTGGTGGGACTGTCACCGTCTTGTATCTGCAGGAAGAAGGCAGCGGAGATCGTATCGGAATCATACTGGAAAGGGAGACACCGAAACTGAGTGATGTTAAAGTTGTTAGTTGCCCCAGGAGTTACATCATCTACCTCTACCATGCCGGGGAACTTACGGAGAGAGTTCGTGTACCGTCCATCCACCCCATAGAGGCGGCTGCACGTACCGGGAGGCAGCATGACCGCGGGGGTTTGGGAGTCCATCGCCAACCCCTTAAACAAGTACTCCAGTTTTACTTTATCACCATCACTCATGAGTTCTCCTCTGAAAAGGCTTGAACCTTTCCTTCCTTATGCCATCGTTCAAAGAGAGCACGCTCCTTCTCGAAACTATGCCAGGGCCCCCGGTCAGCACCATCCTTATTGTAGTGATGCAGTCGAGAAGGGTCAAGGTAATCAAATCCGTACACCCAAACATCCCATCCCTGTTGACTAAAATACCTGACAGCTATTGCCCCTGTAGAAGGGTGATTATGCCCCATCAAGAGAGCCGTCTCCTTTCGGGCACTAGAGGGAATCAGCAAGGCACCTTCTCCTAAGGTCTTCTGAATCTGAAGGAGCTTCTCCTTCTTATCTTCCCGGCACAGGTAAACCGCTTTATGGGATCGCTTTCCAGGGGAGGAAAAGTTGCTCAAGGTAATCCAGATGTCACAGCGAGACCCAACCTGAAGCTCGTACCCTTTTGTAGTATAGTTATTAAAACGAGCTACGCTCCCTTTAAAGGCGTCAATCTCCACGCCCCTGTCCTGCTCTGTAGCTTTCGGTCCATTTCCTATGAGAAGAATCCTTTCACTCATGATCTCACCTCATATGGCAGACGGGTTCGATCAACACTCTCCCATCCAGGAACAGGATGGAACCGTCCTAAAAGCCAGTCCACACTGTACCTCTGTCCAGGTTGTCGGCTCGTGATCCAGCGATCCCACAAGGCTCGGGAAGTTTGCAGAAATCCGACACTCTTCTCCTTATCAAAAGGATACGACCCGTCGGGATTGGCCTCTGTAAAGACATGACCACAAATCACACCGTCATGATAAAGGACTTCTCCTCCGGTCAACCAAACCTTCAGGCTCCACTCTGGACCTATCCTGCCCATAGGGTAGAGGCTCTCGTCATGGCCCTTAAGCTCCTTGTAGTAGTCTGCTCTAATCATCCACCCACACCCAGTGAAACACATCTGTTCATACACGTCCTCACACACCATAGTCTTCCTGACAGGATGCTGAGGATCATCCCACTTTTCCTCCAGGTCTTGATTGAAGGAAACCAACCGGTAATTATGGTAAGGAATCAGCTCCCATGTGTCAGCTACCATAGCTCCCAGACAACAGGTAACGATGGAGGAGTCACCACAGACTTCCTTCAACTTACTGTCCCACCCCTTAGTCACTACATTGCAGTGACCGTCTATCCGATACAGGAATTCACCAGCAGCCACCTCCGCCCCACGATTAACTGCGTATCGTTCTCCGTAATTCTTATGCAGTCTAACCACCCGCACCTCCTCCCGGCTGATTGGGGTATCTCCCTGGCCGTCGATCACGACAATAACCTCAACAAGCCCTCGGGCATTTTCCAAAACACTGTCAATAGTCTTCTCTACGTGAGCGGGGGTTTCCTTATAAATGGGGATAATCACGCTTACCATGCCCCCTTGTTCTCTCACCCACTGGCTCCCCTCCGGATGAGGGCAACGAATGAAGTTATCCTTAAGCTTCTGCTGCATAGAGCACCCGCAAAGAGGACAACGAATTGTCCCGCTCTCTTCTATAGAGGAGAGATCACAGCGTTTACACACGCCCAGCCGCCGAGTCCTTTCCTCTTCTGAAAGAGCAGTATCTTTTCCCATTGCCCGGAGAAGCATCCTCTGCGTTCGGTTCATCATGTACCGGGCCCCCATAGCAACAACAGAAGGAGCTCTTCCTTCTCTTCGTGCCTGGATCGCAGCCTGTAACTCCTCTTTAAATGCTGTCATGTGTGTAGTCTCCTAGAGATTTAACTGTTCCGTGATATCAACCAACACCGCAGGGTCTGCACCTAACTCCACACCTCGGAGGATTAACTTCCGGAGGGTCGCCTCTGCGTAATCTTTCCCCTTGCCCTTACGGAAGTGCTTCGGCTCCATCAGCTTCTTCGCAGCAGCTACCTTATCAAACCCCTTCCCGTTAATCCGAGCCTCTGGAGTAGCTATTGCAATCATGAGCCCTGCCCGTTCATGCTGAGCAATGATCTCCTCATTCACCCCCTTACATTCCTCACATTCTAATAGGGAGCCCCCTATCTTCGTACCAATACGGGCACTCGCTATCTTGCAAGTGACGATACCCTCTTTGGGATGTTTCTCCTGGCAAGGTAACATAACTATACTATCCTTTCAAGATTATTAATCAAAGCACGTCTCACACTCATTCAAGATTATAGGAACGAAACAATCCTTCTCTTCATACCCTTCATCAGAACAGAAACCCTGCCCCCAATAGCATCTGCACTCTCCATAGTTTGAACCACAACCTCCTATACCATTACATGGAATGTCGTCGGGGACATAATCTGTACAGAATGGCTTTGAAGGATTGCACGGGCCCAGCCACATATGACAACCCGTTACACTAATCCAGTCATTCATCCCCCCACAACAAACTCCACAGGACTCAGTTGCAGGAGCCTCCGTGGTGGTGGTTGTAGGAGGAGTGGTGGTGGTTGTAGGAGGAGTGGTGGTTGTCGTAGCAGGAGTGGTGGTGGTTGTAGCAGGAGTGGTGGTGGTTGTAGGAGGAGTGGTGGTTGTCGTAG
>Ga0075116_10001128_pt1 | contig 12313 bp, 6 predicted proteins | sample AntAceMetag02UKC_FD_69786 | JGI IMG/M metagenome (GOLD analysis project Ga0075116, IMG submission 69786) | Saline lake microbial communities from Ace Lake, Antarctica- Antarctic Ace Lake Metagenome 02UKC | ecosystem: Environmental > Aquatic > Non-marine Saline and Alkaline > Saline | place...
ATTGGAACGGGTCTGGATATGATTTTCATTTGGATGGGATACAGAAGACAGTGTATAATCTCTCTGGGGGGACTACTGCTAACGTTCTCAACTCAGGTGATAATGCACGACTTGCAAGCGGACACAACACATACTGGTTTAGAGGGTATTTACCTATCTTTAAATTATACAACAGAGCCCTAACACAACAAGAAATCACCCAAAACTTCAATGCATACAGACATAGATTTGGTATTTAAAATAATATATATAAAATAAATATAAATTAATATCTCATATTTATATAAACAACGGAAATTAAAACATGGCAAACGAATATAAAATACCCAATGGACTAATTGTAGAGGGTTACACGAGTGGTAATACACTATTTGATGTACAAGGTACACAAGGTCAATTATTCTCCGTAACGGATAATTTATAACGTTTGTAAGTATAAGAAAATTAATAATAATATAAGAATTCAATATTTATATTAGAGAAAGAACTTAAAAAAGGAGATAAAAAAATGGTAACATACACGAAAGATGACAATGGCAAAGTACTAAAATATTCTGAAATCACAGATGCCGATGTGGCTATGCTAAAGAGAGATATAGCAAGACAAATAGACCGAATTAAAAGAAGTGAAGACCGAGTGATAACCGAAAATGAAAAATTAAACGAGCTAAACTCTGCTTTGGATGCTCTTGTGGAATTAGGTTTGGAATAAATTTCAAAAAGTAAGAATTTAATTGGAGATAAATAAAACATTATGACAAAAGACATACTAATAATACCTAGCCAATCGAAAATCCTATTCAGCGGTTCTGATAGCGCTTCTATATACATGGAAACACAAGACAATGGTGATGTGACATTCGTAGGAACACAAGGTAATTTATGAGGAATTAGAGACACATTCTCAGGGTCTTTATTCTCTGTAAATGATATATCAGGTATTCCAATATTTGATGTTAATTCAGCTTATACTTCAAGTTTTCTTGGCATTTTACAAGCACCTTTTGCCGAAACAACTGCATCGTGAGCAGTAACGGCCTCACATGCTTTAAGTTATTCAGGAACAAGTGGTACATCAGGTACTTCAGGTAGTTCAGGAACAAGTGGCACATCAGGTAGTTCAGGCACTTCAGGTTCAAGTGGAACATCTGGAACTTCGGGAAGCAGTGGTACATCGGGTTCTTCTGGTTCGAGTGGTTCATCTGGTAGTTCAGGTACTTCAGGTAGTTCAGGAACATCAGGAACAAGCGGAACAAAAGGAGATACAGGTGCTTCAGGTAGTTCAGGTACTTCTGGTTCAAGTGGAACATCAGGTAGTAGTGGTACAAGTGGCAGTTCAGGTTCATCTGGTAGTTCAGGAACATCAGGAACTTCTGGAACAAAAGGAGATACAGGTGCTTCAGGTAGTTCAGGAACATCAGGCAGTTCAGGTTCATCTGGTAGTTCAGGAAGCTCAGGAAGTTCAGGATCGAGTGGAACATCTGGGTCATCTGGGACAAGTGGCACATCAGGTTCAAGTGGTACTTCGGGAACTTCGGGAAGCAGTGGTACAAGCGGAAGCTCTGGCTCAAGTGGAACTTCTGGCTCTTCTGGCTCTTCAGGCTCATCTGGAACAAGTGGTTCTTCAGGAACATCAGGTAGTTCAGGGACAAGTGGAACAAAAGGGGATACAGGTGCTTCGGGTAGTTCAGGAACAAGCGGCTCTTCAGGAACTTCAGGTAGTTCAGGTTCATCAGGAACAAGTGGTAGTTCAGGAAGCTCAGGTTCATCAGGTAGTTCAGGAACTTCTGGAACAAAAGGAGATACAGGCGCTTCAGGTAGTTCAGGAACATCTGGTTCATCAGGTAGTTCAGGTTCAAGTGGTAGTTCAGGAACATCAGGAACAAGTGGTTCATCGGGTACTTCAGGAACAAGTGGAAGCAGTGGAACTTCTGGTTCTTCTGGCTCTTCGGGAAGTAGTGGAACATCAGGAACTTCAGGTAGCAGTGGAACAAGTGGCTCAAGTGGTACTTCAGGAACAAGTGGTAGTTCAGGAAGCTCAGGTTCATCAGGTAGTTCAGGAACTTCAGGAACAAAAGGCGATACAGGCGCTTCAGGTAGTTCAGGAACATCAGGAAGTTCTGGTTCTTCTGGAAGCTCAGGAACAAGTGGTAGTTCAGGAACTTCAGGAACAAAAGGAGATACAGGTGCTTCGGGTAGTTCAGGTACATCTGGTAGCAGTGGCACTTCAGGAACGAGTGGCTCATCAGGCACATCAGGAAGTTCTGGGACTAGCGGGTCAAGTGGAACATCTGGAAGCTCAGGAACTAGTGTAACAGTAAACTTAACTGACAATTTCGTACCAATAGGCTCATCGAATACATTAATTGATAGCATCATGAGTCAATCTGGAGTTGGCAGAATTGACATCGGTGGTGGAATTTATATTAGTGGTTCAGAACAGGACAAAGTATTACTTGACATTCAAGGCGTAAACGGACAACTTTTTGCTGTGACAGATACTTTGATTGGAGATTTATTTACAGTTTCTGACATATCTGGAATCCCAATATTGAATGTTAATTCAGATGGTACAGTTACAAATGAAACTTTAGTTGTGGATAGCGAATTAACAATACCAACATCTTCAGCTAATCCATCTATAGCATACTCTACCGAAGGTGATCTTTATTTTAATACAACTGATAAAAATATTTATAGATATAATGGGACGGCATGGGTAGACAGCGCAGGTTCTTCAGGTAGCAGTGGAACTAGTGGCTCTTCAGGAACAAGTGGTACTTCAGGTAGTTCTGGAACAAGTGGGTCATCAGGAACATCTGGTAGTTCAGGTTCATCTGGAACATCAGGTAGTTCAGGAACATCTGGCACAAGTGGTAGTTCAGGAACTTCTGGAACAAAAGGGGATACAGGTGCTTCAGGTAGTTCAGGAACATCAGGCAGTTCAGGCTCAAGTGGTTCGTCAGGTACAAGTGGAACAAAAGGCGATACAGGAGCATCGGGAAGCTCAGGAACTAGTGGCTCTTCAGGTTCGTCAGGTAGTTCAGGAACAAGTGGTTCATCTGGAACATCAGGAATTAAAGGAGATACTGGAAATACAGGTGCTTCGGGCTCAAGTGGCACATCAGGTAGTTCAGGCTCAAGTGGTTCGTCAGGTACATCAGGAAGCTCAGGCACAAGTGGAACAAAAGGAGATACAGGCGCTTCAGGTAGTTCAGGAACATCAGGTTCTTCAGGTTCAAGTGGTTCGTCAGGTACATCAGGAAGCTCAGGAACTTCTGGAACAAAAGGAGATACAGGCGCTTCAGGAACAAGTGGTTCAAGTGGTACATCAGGTAGTTCAGGAACATCAGGTGGAACAGGTGCTTCAGGTAGTTCAGGAACATCAGGCTCTTCAGGTTCATCAGGTTCGTCAGGTACAAGCGGAACAAAAGGCGATACAGGTGCTTCAGGCTCAAGTGGTACTTCAGGTAGTTCAGGAACATCGGGCGGAACAGGTGCTTCAGGTAGTTCAGGAACATCAGGTTCAAGTGGTACTTCTGGTAGTTCAGGAACATCAGGCGGAACAGGAGCATCAGGAAGTTCAGGAACAAGCGGTTCATCAGGAAGTTCAGGAAGTTCGGGCACATCTGGAATTAAAGGAGATACAGGAGATACAGGTGCAACTGGGATTCAAGGAGCAACTGGAGACACAGGAGCAAGTGGTTCATCAGGTTCATCAGGTTCATCAGGTAGTTCAGGAGCAACTGGAATTCAAGGAATCCAAGGAATCCAAGGAATTCAAGGAGCAACCGGAGATACAGGGGCAAGTGGTTCATCAGGTTCATCAGGCACAAGTGTAACGGTAAGCTTAACAGATAATTACGTTCCAATAGGAAGCTCAAATACATTAGTTGATAGTATTATAAGTCAATCTGGAACGACTGGTATTGAAATTTCTGGTTCTGTAACGGCTAGTAATGCACAAATTAATGGAGTTATGGAACAAGGCTTAGGTGTTAGTGCTTCAGGCTATTCTTCTCATGCTGAAGGTCGTGATACAACTGCTAATGGCGATTATTCTCATGCTGAAGGATATTCTACAACTACTACTGGTGATTTTTCTCATGCTGAAGGTTTTGATACAACTACTACTGGCGATTATTCTCATGCTGAAGGTGAAGAGACAACTACTACTGGCCAGTCTTCTCATGCTGAAGGCGCTGGTACAACTACTAATGGCCGATATTCTCATGCCGAAGGGAATGAGACAAATGCTAATGGCCGATATTCTCATGCCGAAGGTGTTTATACAAATGCTAATGGCTATTATTCTCATGCCGAAGGTGAAGGGACAAATGCTGATGGCGATTATTCTCATGCTGAAGGTTATGATACAACTACTACTGGCGATTATTCTCATGCCGAAGGTGAAGGGACAAATGCTGATGGCGATTATTCTCATGCTGAAGGTTATGATACAACTACTACTGGCCAGTCTTCTCATGCTGAAGGCGCTGGTACAACTACTAATGGCTATTCTTCTCATGCTGAAGGACGTAGTACAACTGCTATTGGCCGATATTCTCATGCTGAAGGTTATGATACAACTACTACTGGCGATTCTTCACATGCTGAAGGTCGTGATACAACTACTACTGGCCGATATTCTCATGCTGAGGGATATTACACAAGTGCTTCAGGTTATGGTCAACATGTAGCTGGTAAATATAATATAGCTCAAGGAAATCCAACTTCTTTTGTAGATACAGATTATGCTTATATAATTGGTAATGGAACTAGTACTGCTTTAAGAGCCAATGCTTTAACCTTAGATTGGAATGGCAATTTATGAGTAAGTAGCTCAATATCAGCATCAGGTGATATGTATTGTGATAGTATTTATACAAACGAAAATGTACACTTTGATAGTATTCCAAGTTTAGACCATTATTCATCAGGAATGATTTCAACCATAACGCTAAATGAGAATGTTGCACAATTTAATTTAATAGCAAAAGGAAATGCAATGGTAGGGTCGTTCATTTTGGCAGATGCCGATTTAATTGGCCTTATGCCGTGTGTGGCAATGGCATTGGAAGCTGGAGATGATGGGAATGATATAAAAGCATTATTTAAGGGATTTGTTAGAGATGATACTTGAAATTGGAATGATGGAGATACACTTTATGTATCAAATACGCTAGGTGGAATAGTTGCCACAGCACCATCAGGATCTGGCGCTTTTGTTCAAGTAATAGGTTATGCTATTAGCGCTGATGTAATATATTTTGACCCAAGCAAGACGTATATTGAGCTGGCATAAATTATGGCAACTCAAATATTAAGACCTAATGGTGATGGAAGTGAGACAGCCATTACCTCTGTAAATCCAGCCCTTCCTGCAACTCATTATGATAAGGTAGATGAAGTCACTGCTGACAACGCATCAACTACGGTGTATACAGACACCACCGTATACAAACGAGACCTATATGCATTACCCGCTCATTCAGATTATGGCGTCATCAGTAATATAATAATATCTTTCAGAGGAATGTGTATTAGTACAACATCTGGAAAAATAAAAGCAGCCTTAAGAATTAATAGTACAACATACGACGGAACAGAAAAATCATTTGCATCCAATAATACATGAGAAACATTTAGCCAAACATATACAACCAATCCAAACTCTTCTAATGCCTGAACATGAGCAAATATAGATGATTTGGAAATAGGCGTTTCTTTAAAGGGAGATCACAAAGCAGAAACATATTGTACTCAAGTATATGTTACCGTTACATATACGAAACAATGAACTGGAACAATTAATGGCATTACCAATCCAGCCGCAATATGTGGTGTTGATACAACAGATATAGCAGAAGTAAATGGCATCGGGCCAAGTTAATATTAGATTTTTTCTTATTTAACAATATATACTGATATATATTAGATAGAATATACCAGGAGGTTACATGAGCAAAAAAGATACAAACTCTGACAGCATTATTGTTATAAATGGATTTGCAAACACAGAAAAAAAGATAAATATATTAATTGAATGTATTAAACAATTCAAAAAATCACAACACGAAATATTATTAATTGCACAATGGCCAATTTCTATAGAAATACAAAATATGGTTGATTATTATATCTATGACAGCAAAGACCCCAAAACTCCTGCAAAAACAACTGGATCAGCATGGTATAAAAATAGTTTTTTTAGATATTCGTCGGTATCAAATGTGCCAAGACACTCTTATGCAGTATTTACCGTAATGAAACACGCTGTTATTTTTGCCAAAGGTTTGGGCAAAAAATATATTTATTATTTTGATTATGATTGTTGGGTTGCCGATTCTGATTTGGCACTCATTGATGCATTTAAAGATACTATAAAAAAATCAAAATTATTTGGAGCAATTCATTTATACTACCAAGGATTAGATACTGATGAAGTGGCCATATCTGTAAATCATTTTATAATGGATGTTAATTATTTTAATAATAAAATAGATTTTATTAAAGACATTGACATATATTTAACAATAGCCCAAAAATCGGCAGTAATAGAAAGGTTTTTTTATAACTTATTGGAGCCTGATATGGCTAATTTCTTACAATTGGCAGGCGAAAAGTCAATCACAATGGATATAACGGCATTAAGTAACAGCAAATTTAACTTAACATCCACGGATGATAAAGGAGAATATGCGTATGAATTTGCTTATGACAAATATAGGAATAAATATCTTGTATTGATAAATGGTACAAAAATTTCAACAATATTTAAAATTATGATTGATGACATTTTGTATGAAAAAAAATTAGGCGAAATGTTTGGCGATTATATTAAAATAGAAAGTAATACAAAAAGAGTTCACATAAATATTAACGATATGAATAAAGATTTGGATCTAAATAATGTCCAGGCAACAATAGAAATATTAAATAAATAAGAGGTTATATGAGCATAGAAAATAAAGTTGCTTTTATTACTGGTGGGGATGAAAAGTTTTTGCCATTGGTTGAGGTTTTTTTAAGAAGTATAAAGCAATCAACAGACATTCCTGTTATTGTATACGGGTTTAATTGCAAGCCAAAGTTCAAAATAGATGGTGTGATAACAAAAGAGATAGGCGTTGATAATAAAACACCAATTGGAAGAGATACATCTTTATACTACGCCAAAATACACGCAAGTTTGGATGTTTTAAACGAAGATTACGATACATTTATTTGACTTGATGCTGATTGCGTGGTTACAAAAAATATTACAAATTTACTAAAATATACAAATAATTTACCAAACTACCCATTATTTATGCGTTACAAACATAATGATTTGAGCCATTGAAATATTGACAAAAATGGTATGAAGCAATATGCAGGGCATGGGGAGGAAGCAGGCAACCTTTTAAATATCCATAGAAATAACAATTTTACAATTGCTACGGGTTTATATATTTTTAATAATAAATCAAAATGATTTTTTGAAGAATTATTGAGAACAAATAAATCATTAATTAATGTTGATAGCACACACTTTATTGATGACCTGGCTCTTTCTGAAGAACGATTATCAAATGTACTTATGTGGAAGTATAACTTAAAAAACCATTTACCAATAACATGGTTATCTGGTGCTGATAGCAAAAATAATCAAGTAGACGACATAAATCTTCTTGATAAAATGGAAGAGATATTGGGTTGAGATAAGGCACTCGATATAATGTATGAAATTGATGGTAATAATTTTCCAATCAACCAAAACAAAATGTTATTTTATCATGGAACTAAAAATGTAAAAGTAATGGGGGATATATATAGTAAATTATTCAAACCAACAAAATTAATGGTCGTTGCGCATCCAGACGATGAATCAATATTTGGCGGTATATCATTATTAAATGAATATGGTTGAAAAGTTATATGTATGACGGGTGCGAGTGATACAATAAGATTTGAAGATTTCAAAAAAGCAATGGCATTTGCTGGCGTTTCAAAATATGAAGTGTTTGACTTCAAAAATGGTTTGAATATACCATTTAATAAAAATGAAGTTATGCCAATATTACAAAAAGAAATTGACAACAACAATTACAAGAAAATATTAACTCACAATGAAGTAGGTGAGTACGGGCATACACAACATATTTCATTGCATAACATTGTTAAGTCTATGGTAAAAAATAACTTATATACTTTTTCTTACAGTGATAAGCTTGATAGTAAATTACTTTTTTATAAAAAAAATCTTTTGAGTTTATATACAACCGAAAAAACAAATTTACCAAGATTTGCATCATATGTTGCAAATGAAAGTATGGTTGGCGTAAAATTTAACATTGATGCATTTCTAAAAGAGATTCCAGGTTTAACGAGTAAGAGTCGTGAATCAAACCGAATGGAATTTTATAAATATATCATTCCAAAATTAATAGCAAAAAATAAACCAATATATTTGGTAGAAACAGGGACCATTTCGGAGTCGGTCAAAACAAATGATTTTGCGTTTACATATATTATGGGAAAACTTATTAAAAATTATACTGGTGGTAAATTAATTACAATTGATATTGATGAAAATAAGTTAAACAAAGCAAAAGAAATAACAAAAGATTTTGCCGATGTGATAGAGTATATACATTCTGATTCTGTCAAATATTTGAAGTCAATGACAGATGAAGAAGTCAATAAAGTTGATTTATTCATTTTGGATTCATTCGATATAGATTTTGAAAATCCAGCCTCTTCTGCACAACATCACTTAAATGAATTTTTAGCAATATATAATAGGCTTAATGACAATACAATAATTGGTGTTGACGATAATTGATTCCCAAATTCAGAAATGCAATTATATACGATAATGCATGCCACTAACGAATGAATACCAACAAAGTTTATAAATACAGGTAGTAAAATTATTGGCAAGGGTGCAAAAATTAATGAACTTTTGCAAGGTAGTAAATGAAAAATGAATAATGAAATAAATATTGGCCAAGGCAAAAGACACATTTTTGTTTATGAGCATAATGAAACAATTGAGGGCAAAACTATGGATAAAAAAGATATAGTAATTAAGGCGCATACGAGTTATATAGGGACAACAGGGTACAATAGGCACGCACAAGAGTTTTTCAAAGAACTTAATAAATTAATCGATGTTAGGATTAGAAACTTTACAGTTTGCTCGGAATATGTGCCAACAAAAGAAGATAAAGAAATGTTAACAACACAAACATTATGGAATAATGGTGAGCGTAAAGATTATCCTTTATTTGCAAAATATGATTTTAATAATAAAAATATAGTTAATTTAATACTAAGCGAAACAAGACATTATTACTTTTATGACAAGTATGAAGGCCCAAAAATAGCATACAATGTTTGAGAAACAACCAGACAGCCACAAGAATATTTTAACAAACTAAAAGAATTTGACCAACTTTGGGTACCGACACAATGGCAAAAAGATTGTTCAATTGAGCAAGGGTATCCGACTGACAGAGTGAAAGTTGTTCCAGAAGCAGTTGATGGTGAAATATTCAAACCAGCAAATTTTGATAAAGAGTTTGCGCCATATTCTGATGGTAGATTTAAGTTTGTGATTTTCGGTCGTTGAGATTATCGCAAAGCAACTGCGGAAATAATTAGAGCATTCTTGAACACATTTGATAAAAGCGAACCCATTGACCTGATTATATCGACAGATAATATGTGAAATGTTGATGGATTAAAAAGTACAGAAGAGAGATTAAAGGTTTATAATTTAGAGGACGAAAGAATTAAAATTGTTCACTTCCCAAGCAGAGAAGATTATATTAAATACTTACAAAACGGGCATGTATTTGTTTCGTGTGCAAGGGGCGAAGGTTGGAACTTACCTTTAATTGAAGCAATGGCGTGTGGTACGCCGTCAATGTATTCTGACTGAGGTGCCGAACTTGAATTTGCTAAAGATAAAGGAATTCCAGTTAAGATTGTTGGAATGAAACCGGCAAACAACATTTTCGGAAAAGGGTATACACAATCAGATATGCCTGGAGATTATTGCGAACCAAACTTTAATGATTTGTCAGATAGAATGAGAGATGTTTATGAAAATTATTCATATTTCAAAGACAAGGCATTAAAAGAATCAAAAGAAATCAGAGAAAAATTTTCATGGAAAAATGTGGCAAGTATAGCATATAAGATTATAGAAGATGATTTTATTTCGCCCATTTCTGAGGAAAACATTGACATTACCAAATTAGGCAGAATAAAGCATTCATCATTAATTAACAATGATACTGGATATAATTCAATTAAAGAAGAAATAATAGAAGAAAAAATATATGAAAAATATTTCAAAATTAATAAAGGTGATGTTGTTGTTGACCTTGGCGCTAATATTGGGCTCTTTTCATTAAGATGTTTGCGAAAAGACATAGATAAATGTTATGTAATGGAGCCAGCAGAAAAAGCTTGAGATGATTTGGTTTGAAATATTAATCATAATGCTAAACCTAATAAAGTTATATTAATTAATAAAGCCATTACTGAAAAAACTGGCACGGCATATTTGAATTGTAACAATGGATTGGCTTCAAGAGTTATTAATGATGAAAATGGGATAGCAATGGATGGCATTTCATTTAAAGATTTTATACATGAAAATAATATTTCAAAAATTGATTTTTTGAAGGTAGATATTGAAGGTGGAGAGTACAATATATTTTGTGATGAAGAAAATTTTAAGTTTATAAAAAAGAATGTTCATAAAATTGCTATGGAACTTCATATGTGTGCTAATACAATAAACCCGAGACCATTAGAAGTTATCAAAAATTTAGAATCATTAGGCTTTAATGTTATACAAAATTCTATTGATGGCCTTGATATTAAATTAAATGAAAATAATGTAAAAAATTATTATAATGAAACCCTTTTGTATGCGATAAATATGAATTTTGAAAATGAAGAGAATATATATAAAGAGAGCAAACATTACGAAAGTGAGGATAAAATGTTAAAAGGTATAAAGAAAAAATATAACGAAATAACCGTTAATTTCATAGATGGTCCAAGAGTTGAAATTACTGGCAATATTGATAAAAAATATAAAATTTCATTTTTCGATTTTGAAAATGGAGAATCTGTTCACACAAGCACAATTAGTACAAATCATTGGACAAAAGCAAATAGAAGATATTTTACAGATTATTTGATAACAGTAGAAGATATTGCAGACAATAACAAAGTTGTTTTTCATCATAAATATAATGCAAAAAATAAAAAAGTTTATATTCAATTGGATAGTAAAGCACTTGGCGATACATTGGCGTGGTTTCCTTACGTTGAAGAGTTTAGAAAAAAACATAATTGTAAAGTTGTGTGTTCAACATTTTGGAATAAGTTTTTTGCAAACGACTATCCAGAAATTACTTTTGTTAATCCTGGCACAAATGTAAATGATGTATACGCACATTATATAATTGGTTGGTTTCAAAAAGATGCTAAATGGCTTAATCCAAATAATGTAAGAACAATACCATTACAGCGAACGGCGCCTGATATACTTGGGTTAGAATATAAGGAAATAAAACCAAAAATAACCTTTCCACAGGACGACAGACCAGTTGATGGGAAATATGTTTGCATTGCCCCGCATGCAACCGCTCAATCAAAATATTGGAATTATCCTGATGGTTGGAATATATTGGTCAAACACTTAAAAAGTCTCGGGTATAAGGTTGTACTTATATCGAAAGAAAGCAGTCCTTATGGACGTTCTCCATATTGGAATTATAGTCCAAAAGATGTAATTGACCACAGTGGTAACTATTCGATAGAGCAAATAATGAATGATCTAAAACATGCTGATTTCTTTATAGGGCTTAGTTCTGGATTATCTTGGCTTGCTTGGGCAGTAGGAATCCCAACAGTAATGATTTCAGGATTTAGCGAACCATTCTGCGAATTTATAGGGAATAACTATCGATTAAATAACAATGAAGTATGCCATGGATGCTTCAACGACCCAACGTGTAATTTTGACGCTGACGATTGGCTTTGGTGTCCAAGGTTGGGAACAACGGAAGATAGATTTATATGCTCCAAAACAATAACGCCAGACATGGTTTTCAAGAAAGTCCAAGAATTAATATATGATAGCGTAAAAAAATCAATTTTAGAAACTCCTTTGACTACTTATAAGACAAGTGAAACAAAAAGGATTGGAGAGTAAATGAAAGATGAAGAAATGATTGATATTGAAGAATTAATTGAAGAAATGATTGATGAAAAATTAAATGACGAACATATTGAAAATATTAAC
>Ga0075116_10001129_pt1 | contig 12312 bp, 11 predicted proteins | sample AntAceMetag02UKC_FD_69786 | JGI IMG/M metagenome (GOLD analysis project Ga0075116, IMG submission 69786) | Saline lake microbial communities from Ace Lake, Antarctica- Antarctic Ace Lake Metagenome 02UKC | ecosystem: Environmental > Aquatic > Non-marine Saline and Alkaline > Saline | place...
AATTGTAGGGAGGAGAGGCGTAATGTTTTGCGTGTGCGACGGAATTGGAATGATCATGCCAAAAATAAACAACCCAAACCCTAAAACGGAACGATTCAGGCAAAGAACACCACGAAACTGAACCGCAGGTGCTTTTATTAGTTGCTGGGATTTAATTCTCATATTAATAATTAACCTTAGTTTCGATAGTTAAAAACTCTTGAATTAGCCTTTTAAGATAAGTTGCCGAATCACCACCTGTTGAATCTAAATGAGGACCTGATTTGCTGCAAGCCAAATGAATATTTTTAAGAGTTATTCTGTCAACTTCCGAAATAGGATTTTCCAAAATATTTTTATAGCGTCTTAACCTTTCAGAAAAACCATTCTGGTTTGGAATGTTTTTGATTAACTTCTTATGAAGAAAATACTCTAAGCCCAATCTTAGTGTGCCAAATGCTGTGCTTATTTCTAATTCAGTGAAAGCTGTTTTACTAGTTAGGGATTTTAATTGAGATAATATTTCATCATATATGTTTTCGTTAGATAAAAATTTAAGTATATCATCCGATAAAAATACATTATAATAACGAGTATGAGTAAGTTTTTTATTTATGTTTTTGAGATTAGTATTTATATGTTCGGAAATCGCATCACACAAATAGCTCTTGAAAAGAATGTCGTGTGTAAAAACAAAAACCTGTTTAGATTTGGATAAGTCTAATATTAACCTTATGAGTTGTAATCGTTTTCCTGAGTCCATACCTGTAATTGGGTCATCAAATATTATTATGGATGGATTCATTTTTTCATTTATTGCAAAAAAATATGCCAAAGCCAAAGCATTATAGTTTCCTTCACTTAAAACAAGATCGGGTTTTTTACCAACCTTATTTTTTAGAAATGTGTTTTTTGCAGAAATACCTACCTTGTATTTGAATTTACCTGCTGTCCTTGATGTTTTGGATGACCAATCAATGTAATTAAAAACACCATTAGGATAAAAATGTCGATAATACTCCTGAAGATAATTACCATAGTCATTTCCAAAGTTATCCATCTCTTTGACAAGGGAACCGGTAAAGTCTGTATTCAGCGATTTTATGCTAATTATTAATTCGTCAATCTTATTAATTTCTGTTAAATTAGTTAAGAGCACTGTTAGAATGGTATCTTTATTCTTTAGTTTCTGAATATCCTCTTGTTCCTTTATTATTCTTGTATTAGTATTTCGTTTTTCCGTTAATTTATTGATACCTACCTTGTAATTTGCGTTATAAACCTTTTGAGCAATAAGTTTGTTGGAGTTAAACTTTGCTTTGTTATCAGTTAGGGTCGAATTGATAAGGGAAAGTTCGCTCGTAATCCTAACAAGCAATTCTTGATTGATTTCATTTATAGATTTTACTTTATCCTGTTCGACTTTGTGTTTTATCTCTACTAAATGCTCTTTTAAAGATTTAATATTTCTTGTGCTGATATTTTTTTTCTTCCAAATTGAAAAATGAATATCTTTCATAATATTCTTAATCAATTTGAATTGAGTAGTATAATCCTTAAAATCTATATCATCAGAAGAAGGAATATTGGTGAGAGTTTCAATATATTCTTTCAAATCATCAATAAATTCCTGCTTAGAGTCAACCGCTAAACTTTTCACGAGATTTCTATAGTCAGTTATATTGGACTGTGTCTCCTTTTGTGATATATCCTGTAAACAAAATGGGCAATTGGAAGAGGAAGAAAGAAGTTTGAGACCCAGCTTAATGAACTCAATTTGATTTTCAGAATATTGATCAAGTTCAGAAAGCTTGGAGATGGCACTTTTAAAAGTAGTAATACTTTTCTTAATTCTTTGGGTGTCTATTGATTGCTTTTCGTAATTATAGGTTAACAGCAGAAATTCTTCAAGATTAGTTTTGTCTGTTTCAAAATTTTCAATTTGAGTATCTAACTCTGCATTTTCATCTTTTAACTTTTTCAGTTTGCTCTCAGTTAGCGTTTCAATCAAGGATATTGAGGATTGAATTTTATTAAGGGTATTAATATGTTTATTAGCTTTCCAATTTTCTTTCTTGGTAAAATCAAAACTGATATTGTTTAATTGGGTGGAAATAGAATTATCGGAAGGTAGTCCATTTTGTAAATTTAAAAGAGCTTTGGTAAATCCTGTTGAGAAACCGATAAATCGGAAGTTGATAACTTCATCTATAACTTTCTCGATTGTGTTTATTAAGTTGGAACACAAATCAAATCCGGCAATTGAGATGAGTTTATTTCCCTGCTCATCTGGTTCAATTTTCAGATTGTTTATTATGAAATCCAAATCAAATATCGCAACATTTTTTTCCAAATCTGCAACGGGATTTGGTATATATTTCTGTGAATCGTCAAGAGTATAAACGGTTCCATCAATTTCAAAACTGATTTCCGATGGTTCAGTTGGAAAGAAATAATGTTTCTCAATTTTACGGTTTTCTACAAATGCTTTTATTGCTCTTACTACTCTGCTTTTTCCACTGCCATTGTCACCAAAGATTATATTAAAGTCTTTAAATTCGATTTTTTTAGGAGTAGATTTTATTCCTTCAAAATTTTCAATCCTTATTAACTTTTGAATCTTCATCTTGCCATCCAAGTTTTATTCCTGTTTCTTCTTTTAATATTGTTTTTGCAATTTCAGTATTCGATTCATTTCTATGTTTATTAATCAGGTCATAGATTTTTTGATTTTTTTTATTCTTAAAGTTATCTATAAATTCTTGTCCTTTAGAATTTTTTCCCTTAAACATTTTGATACCTCTTATTTATTCCTTGCAACTAATGTCTCGAGCACTGCCACGCTCTCCCTGCTTTTCTTTCTATCTGAATGTGGAGATTCTTATTAGATGAATCAAAAAAACTTCTATGCGAATAATTGGTCAGTATTTTATTAAAAAATTTCAGAAAATACAGAATCCAATTTTTCATCAATATTAATTTCAAGTAGAGTATATGGAATCCCAAATTTATCTAAGACTTTTGTAAATCTTCTAAAACCATTTTTTGCTCTTAATTCAACCCATTCAGTATTAAGTTTTTTAGCTTGTGTTTTATTTAAATCAGACATTTTATCAGCTACAAATAAATCACTTTCTCTTGCAAAAATAGCATCAGCACTTTCAGGATTTCCTTTTCCCATTAATTTTACTTCGCAGCGGTATTTTTTCTTATCTGTTATTAAATAGAAATCAACTTCACGCATTGATGCAGGTAATTGTGATTGATCATAATATTGTTCTGGTACATCAAAAAGTTTGCAAAGAGTTTTCATTAAATACTTTTCAACTCTCTTACCAGCAGTTGACCATAAACCACCTCGTAATGCTGCCCGTTTCACTGCCAAAGTATTAATGACAATTAAACTTTCATTAATATTCAAATCTACACTAACTTTTCTTAGTTTGATTGTTAATGTTAAATCTAAATCAGATTCAACTTCAATGAGTTGATCGATTGCTTTATAAAGAGTATCATAATGTTCATTTGAAGCATTAATAACAATTTCTTTTCGGGCTGAATTATACATATTTGTGATAGTTTTTTTATTTAAACCAGAATTAATTGCAATATCATTTGGAGACAATCTTGGATTTAGAAATTCTTTTTTATACCAATCTGTTGAAATGTCCTTGTTTCTCAATTTAGCATCAACAACTTTTTTAAAAAAATCAATTGCATATTGAAGAAATTCTGCATTTATTAATGTTACTATTTCGATTCGGTAATCTTCACCGTTAATGAGTTTCTTGATAATATTCTTGGTTACTGTTTCTGTTAAAGTCATTTGTACTCCTCTATTCTCTTTTTGAAATCTTGTAATTTTAAAAAAGCTGGTTGAAATTTAGCATTTGAAAAAAATGTTGACTGAGAAAGTTTTTCCTTAATTCGATTAATATAATCAGGCTTTATTTCGGTTAAGAGAAAATATCTTTGTAATTCTTGAGCTGCTTTTGCCATTGTTCCACTTCCTCCGAATGGATCAAAAACTAAATCTCCAATGTATGAATAGAGTTTGATAATTCGATTACATAATTCAATTGGAAATACTGCTGTATGAGTTTTGTCAAACACCGGATCAATTTCCCAAATATTTGAAGTTTCATAACTTTCTTTTATTTTACTTTTTTCAATTGTTTCCCAGAAATACTGTTTAATATTCCAATCTAAAAGTTTGTCAGTTTTTTTTCTATAAACCATAATGCTCTCACTTCTTGGATTTGGTTTATATGCTAACGGTTTACGATGTTGTTCAAAACCAGCTACCCGATTTTTTACACTGGCTTCCGGTTTAACCCAAATAATATCATCAATGAATTCCCAACCCATTTTTATAAGTAATGGATGAATATCATAAGGAATTGGATATCTTTTACTGGAATGTTGACGACTAACTCTTGGGATAATTATTGGAGAAGTATTAAGAATGAAAAATCGACCTTCTTTTGTTATTCTGTGGACTTCTTTAAAAACACTTTCAAGAAATTCCAGATATTCATTATAACTTTGATAAATTGAATAATCCCGAGCATTATAATATGGAGGTGAAGTAAAAGTTAAATGAATAGATTCATCTGGAATTAATTTTACAACATTTTTTACATCTTCTTGAACAACACAGTTTTTTAGAAAGTATGGAGATAAAGAATGCTTATGAATGTTCTTTGTAATATTTTTATCTTTGAATTCTTTTTTTATTACGTCTTGAATGATCTCATTTGGATGGTTTGATAAACTTTTTAAACATTCTCTAACGGTATCATTTTTTTTGAATACTAACAAACCTCGAATGGCTTGCAATACAACTTCAGGGTCATTGTCTTTAAGTAATTGAGTCAGAAAAGTAATTGTATTTTCATCTCTTAATCGTCCAATTGCTGATACTGCTTCACGCCTAACATTAGCAGATACATCATTTCGAACTACATCCTTATATTTGCTTAATAATTTTATGTCAGATAGTTTTGCTAAATTTTTTAATGCTAAATAGCGAATTTTATTATTATCGTTTTCTAAGGCTAATAATAATGGTTTTGGACTAAAATCTTTTGGTAATTTACCTAAATGGTTTAAGATGCTTATTATATTTCCACAATTTTCAGTTTTGATAAAATCGTTTATTAAATATTCATTATTTTTCAATGAATCTATTTCAATTTTATAATTCATAATCTCTCCAATACGATTTAAAGTTTATTAATATTTTAATCGTTTTTTGTGCAAGTTTTTTTGTTTCATCTAATGTATAGAGTGTGCCACGACTCTTCTTGCAATTGTAAAATTTGTTTTTGTTTCATCTCATCACCTTTATACATTCATATTATTTAATCAGCATAATTCTAATTCTCACCAATTTCGTGACACCACGAAAATGGTAATTCATAATTCCTAATTTATAATTTATAATTTCTAATTTTAAAAGCGATGAAAAATTTTCCATAGCTAAGCCAATTATCACAAAATTTAAGTTAATCTCTCTCTTTTGTAACAAGTCGTTTTTAAGACTAAGGATTTCGAGCTTTATTTTATCGTTCATATTTTGCATTAATTATTACTTGTGCCTAACGGTTTGAATATGTGTAGTGCGGGATTTCAAAGTGGTTAACTTTCAGTTTTGCTCTAGACTTTGCTTGATGTACAAACTTTGATGTAAGCACACGCCCCGCATTACGTATATTTTTTGTTATGGGCTGGTTTTCTTCTTCTACACAGTCACTTCCTTTGGGTTTGCTCCGTATTGGTTTTCACCGGGATTACTATCAGTTACCATAAGAACTAATAGCCAAATTCCTCCAACTATTGGAATTAAGTTAATTAAAATCATCCAACCACTTTTTCCAACATCGTGAAGTCTTCTCACTGCAACTGCTAATCCAGGTATTAAAATTGCAAGAAGAAAAAGAAAATAAAATACTCCATATGGTGGTTCTCCTACGGTCAATCCTAAAACGTTGTCTAGTATTATTGCAACAATTGCAAAAATCATATTGAATAATACAAACATCCAATATTCTTTTCGTCTTGCTCTACCGCTAAATCCAGCGTAATTTTTTAATACTGCTAAATACCAATTCATAATTTTTCCTTTTTTGGGTTTCCTACTCATTTGGCTTTTCGATTTCGCCCCGTTTTTTAAGTGGTTTCTGGACTCCACTTTTATTAATTTATTTCTGTCACATTGGGTGGTCAGCCCTTTGGCTTTCGCAGACCGGCTATTGTTTTAAACCTGCCCATAACGTTTGTGTATCATCTATTGTTGTTATACCTCTTATTTGGTGAGATAACAACAATTGTATATATTTTTCTTTTAGAATTCTCATTTTTATTTCCATTACTTTAATTTCTTTTTTAATATAATATATTTATGATAAACAATCAATATGTTTCGTTCAATATTTGTTTCATTTATTTAAAATAAATATTTTGAAATTGAATATTTCTTCTGGGATTTTTTCTTTTGTGGAAATCGGTTTCCAAGAAATCCATAAAATATTTAGCAATTTCTTTTACAAACTGTAAATTATTACTTGTTTCTTCATTGTCCAAAACCTTTCGCCAAAATACTTTTTCCGATGAACGAATATCACGAATACGAGCCAATAATTCATCAAAATAATTTCCACCACCAGCTTCTTTCAGCAGTTCATCATTCATTGCAAAACCTTTTATCAAATACTCTTTGATAAGAGCGGTTGCCCACTTACGGAAATGAATTTCACGATGAGATTTTACTCTGTAACCTACTGAAATGATTACATCAAGATTGTAGAATTTTACATTTTGGGTTTGAGATTTTTCTTTGATAGCACCGTGCTGAGTGGTATGTGCAAAATTTGCACAGACCATATTCTCTTCCAATTCTCCTTCACTAAAGATGTTCTTGATATGCCTGCTTATCACACTTCTGTCTCGTTGAAAAAGTTCAGCAACTTGTTCAATAGAAAGCCAAACCGTCTCATTCTCAAAGTGTGTTTCAATTTTTATTTTTCCGTCTTCGGTTTTGTAGATTATTAGTTGGTTTTTGTTTTTCATAACTCAACCTCGTTTTAAATTACGCTTTTGCCATTTTGAAAAGTAATAATTCTTTAGTTTTGGACAAATAATATATCTCATATGTTATTTTTTCTCTTGCGTTCATAATTTCTTTAAGTGGGTGTTTTTGTTATGCCCATTCTTTCAAAAACTGCCTAATTAATTTTATTATTTATTTCTCTGGCAAAATCCTGTGCTTTTTTCAAATCTTTTTCATTAGGTCTGTTTTTATTTAATCCCCCTATAGCTTTAAGTGGTCCTGCTGTATCGAACCCTAAACAATTAAATTCGCCAATAACATCAAATCCTTTTTTAAGCAGTTTATCTTTTAGCGCTTTATTAAAATTATTAAATAAACCTCCTTGTTTCATTCCGCTCGTCGAAAATATAAATACTTTTTTATCTTTTAAGATGGGGGATTTGTTAATAACATCCAATAAACTTTTATGGTAATTGCCAAAATAAATTCCTGAGCCAAAACCGATTAAGTCATAATCAAACACATTTTTAATATCAACATCTGTAGGTTTTACTACTTTCGCACTCAATATATCACTAATCACTTTAGCAATTTTTATTGTATTACCATGATGTGTCGATATGCAAATTATTAATATTTTTTTATTGCCCATATTTCTATCACTTATTAACTATAATATAAACTTATCTAAAGGCAGTTTTTGAATTGCGTATAACGGTTCGTATAAGAATAGTAGCCGATTGCGGGCTTCATTCCTATCAAGTTACAAGAAAGTTGAAGCGGGCTACAACCCTTTATTTTACTACTATTTCGGTTATTATTTTTATACATTGTTGGCAACAGTTATTTTTCAAGTAAGCTATTGAATATTTCTCCAATTTCTTCATTTTCATTGATTTCCGGAGTTTCATTTTCTTCAAATTGACCTTCTTCAATATGACTTTCAACTTGAGATTCAATATAATCTTCATAATCACTTTCTCTCTGATTAAGTTCTTGTATTTCGTCAAATAAACTTAAGTTAAATGTTGTTTCAATATTTTCTAAGTTTGTTTTTAAGTCGTAAACGTCTGATTCCTCTATGTTTTCTAATTCAGAAGTGACTATAGAATCTATTTTTGTTTTAAAAGAAGCACTTTCTATCGTATCTCTATATGTAGTAGGAAACAAAGATTCAAATTCATTAACAAGTTCAAATCTGTCAACCCAATTTATATTTTTAATAAAGGTATCCATTAATTGCTCTTTATTAAATTCAAATCTTTCTAAGTCTAAACTAGATAATAATTTTAAATATGACGTTTGTTCAGAATAAGTAGTATCATTGAAGTAAATTTTCTTTTGAAATTCATTATATATTAACTTTTCCAATTTAATGTAAGAGGTTCCAAATTTTGAATAAATATTCTCTAGAAAAGAGTATTCAATATTGGATTCTTTATACCAACTAATTTCATCTTTTTTTCTATTTAACCTGATGATTTTTGAATTTTTCAATTCAGAATAATTAGTTGTTATTTTATCAACTGCAATTTTTGAAAGGTCTTTATTTAGAAATACTTTTTTAGTGTCTATTTTATTTGTAGAGAATATTCTAGAAAATTGATTTGTGAAAATACTTGATTGTAATAAGCTTTTAATTAAATCATTCTTTCCTTTTAAGTAATTTACAAGAAAATCTTGTATTGATGGATTTTGATACTCGATTGCTATTTTTCTATCTGAATCTATTTGGGTTCTTATGAAAGTACTTTCTAACTCCTTAATGGCTTTGTTAAACTGAATAGAATCAAAATCAATTGAATATTTGAAATTATTTATCTTAAAAAATTCTCTAACAGCTTTTTCCCAATCATCTAAAAGTGCTGGTGTTCCCATAGTCAATAATACTAATAGAGATGATTGAGATAGTTTGTTTAATGTATTTTCAAATGCGTGAAGCCAAACACTTTCAGGATTTTCAAAAAATGAGATAAGGACATTTGCAAATTGTTCAGGTAAACAATGATTCCATATTTTCCTGTTAATTATTGCTTCAATAATTCTTGGGTTATAATTTCTGTGTTTTACAAGTTTTAAATATGAGTTATTCTCTATGAGATTTGTGATGTGAGTTAAAGGAATGTTGGCGAAAAATAAATGATTATATAGAATCTGAGCTTTTATGATATTTGTATAAGATGATAAATCTAAAACACATTTTGCAATTTCTATATTTTTGATATTAAAAGCTTCAAAAGAAGATTTTGCTTGTTTCAAAATGTATTCTCTAGTTGTAAAAATTAAAGCTTTGTTATGGGATTTTTTTATTTTCTCAATAAATTTTACAATTTTATTATCTTCATTAAGATAAAATCTGTTTTCTAAAAAATTCTTTCCCAAAAAGTCATCAAAGAAAAAAACTTGTTTTTTTTCATCAACAAACAATTCATAACCATCATCAATTGATTGATTTAGAAAAATGAACTCCTCAAAATCATTTGATAATAAGTGTAATACAAGAACTCTTGCTAAAGTAGTTTTTCCAATACCAGGAATACCTGATATAATTAAGTATCTGTTTTTATTTAAAATATTTAATGCCTCATCAAAACTGTCGTTTTGCACATATAATTTTATCTGTTCTTTTATTTCTTCTAATTCAAAGGCAGATTGATTATATACTTTACTGTGTAATACTTTTTCTAAGATATTAATACTAGAAAACCATAATTTATAATATTGTCTTTCAATATCAGGGTTTTTGCCAATTAAATTGTTTAAATCATCTCTACCTAAAATATCTTTTGTGGTTTGAATAAAAGGACTGAAAAGTAAATGAATTTCTTTTTTGTTTTCCGGAGTTAATCCAACACTTGTGGTTACTATATATCTGTCAGGAGCAAGATTGTTAACTTTACTGAGTTCCTTTTTTAAATTAGTTAATAATGAACTATAAGTTTTATACCTTTTAGCTTGAATAATTACTTTTGAGTCTTTATCAGTAGCACACCTTAAATCTATTCCACCATCACGTCCACTCGTAAAACTCTCAATAAAAACAGATAATACTTTTTGTAGTAAATCTCTTGATATATTTTCGAATTCATTAGGAGATAATATCAAATAATCATAATCTATCATTAGTTCTTGAGTTTGTTTTTAATTGTTGTCAACGTTTGTGTATATATTTCTTTTAAAATTCTCATTTTTATTTCCATTACTTTAATTTCTTCTTTAATATAATATATTTGTGATAAACAACCAATATATTTTGTTCAATATTTGTTTCATTTATTTAAAATAAATATTTTGAATTTAAACAATAATATTATTATCTTATTCACTATGAAAAAAATACAAAGGAAATGGTAAATGAAGAAAGTATATAATAAAATATTAAGCATTGTAGGTAATGTAATTACTGTTAAAGCAAAAGATGTAGCAAATGAAGAATTGGCAGAGGTTTCTACAGATCGTGGCAAGACATTAGCACAGGTAATTAAAATTGAAGATGAAATTGTATCGTTGCAGGTTTTTTCCGGTAGTAAGGGAGTTGCCACAAATGATGAAATTCGATTCTTAGGTCATCCAATGAAAGTTTCTTTTTCGGAGAATATGTTAGGAAGAATTTTTGACGGAAGTGGTGAACCGAGAGATAATGGTCCCTCTTTACAGGAAAATCTAATAGAAATTGGTGGCCCTTCCGTAAATCCTGCAAAGCGAATAATTCCAAATAGAATGATCAGGACAAATATTCCGATGATCGATGTATTTAATTCATTGGTTGTGTCCCAAAAGTTGCCGATATTTTCTGTATCCGGTGAGCCGTATAATGAACTATTAGCACGGATTGCACTGCAAGCAGAAGTTGATATGATAATTCTGGGTGGTATTGGCTTAAAATATGATGAATATATGTATTTTAGAAATGAATTGGAAAAGGGTGGTGCTTTAAATCGTTCGATATTTTTTATACATACAGCTGCTGATCCAATTGTAGAAGGATTAATGGTTCCTGATCTATGTCTCGCAGTTGCCGAAAAATTTGCGTTACAAGGAAAAGATGTCTTAGTACTTTTAACCGATATGACAAATTTTGCCGATGCGTTGAAGGAAATCGCAATCACAATGGAGCAAGTTCCGTCAAATAGAGGATATCCGGGAGATTTATATAGTCAACTTGCATCTCGTTATGAAAAAGCAGTTGATTTTGATGATGCGGGTTCAATTACAACTTTAGCAGCCACTACAATGCCGGGAGATGATATTACTCATCCCGTTCCTGATAACACAGGTTATATTACGGAAGGGCAATTTTATCTACGCAATGGAAGAATTGAGCCATTTGGTTCATTAAGTAGATTGAAACAGCAGGTGAATAAGGATACAAGAGAAGATCATAGAGCAATTATGGATGGAATGATCCAGCTTTACGCAAATTATAAAGAAACAGAAGAAAAGCGTTCTATGGGATTCAGAATGAGTGATTTGGATGAAAAATTATTAAAATACGGTGGAATGTTTGAATCTGAAATGATGGATCTGAAAGTAAATGTTTCATTAGAAGCTGCTTTGGATAATGGTTGGAAAATTTTATCCGAATGTTTCAGCCCCGATGAAACCAATTTTCGTAGTGAACTAATTGAAAAATTTTGGCCAAAAGAAGAAAAACATAGCAACGAACCCTAGTGAAATAAAGAAAAGAGGATTTCACGGGGCAAACAAAAACCAACAAAAACGAACTGATAAAATAATTATGGTAGAGATATTTCACACAAAAACGCAAAACAATTTATAATTAATATATTAAAATAAATCATGCCAAAAATTAAATTAACAAAAAACGAATTAAAAAAACAAAAAGAATCGTTAAAACGATTTACAAGATATTTACCAACTTTAGAATTGAAAAAGCAACAGTTATTGGTGGAAGTTAGAAATGTACAGAGAGAAGTTCGTGAAATTGAAAACGAAATCAAAAAATTAGAAAATGATGTTGATAAGTGGATTGATGTATTTGGTGAAGATGTTAGTATTCAGGATTTATTTGAAATAAAAGAAGTAAATACTACCACAGATAATATTGCCGGAATAGATGTACCAATATTTAAGGATTTAAATATCGAGACAGAGGAATATGATCTTATGAAATACCCGTTATGGGTTGATTTTGGCTTGGAAGCGGTTAAAAAGATCATTAAATTGAAAACAAAAATTGATATTTTACATGAACAGCAGAATATTTTGGAAAGTGAATTGAGAATAACTATTCAGAGGATAAATTTATTTGATAAAATAAA
>Ga0075116_10001131_pt1 | contig 12298 bp, 23 predicted proteins | sample AntAceMetag02UKC_FD_69786 | JGI IMG/M metagenome (GOLD analysis project Ga0075116, IMG submission 69786) | Saline lake microbial communities from Ace Lake, Antarctica- Antarctic Ace Lake Metagenome 02UKC | ecosystem: Environmental > Aquatic > Non-marine Saline and Alkaline > Saline | place...
TGTTCCACGATATAGGAAAGCCAGCTACAAGAACAGATAAGGTTGTGTTAGCTGAGAACTTAAAGAACAATGTGGGATATAAGGCTGGGGATATTAAGTCTAATTATATAATGCACGAAAGAGTTGGTGCAGAGATAGCTCTTAGATTATGTCAATATTTAAAATTTTCCAACAAAATGACTAGCGAGATTTATGATTTAATCAAGAATCATCTGTTGGATGTTTGTCCATTAAGGGTATATGATAATATGCATAAATCTAAATTAGCGGAGGAATTAGATGGGTAAATTTGAAAAAATGATTGCTGGATGGATTGTTTTCTGTTTAGCGACAGGGCTATCATTAATTGGTTTTTTTATTTGGGTTATAATTAAGATATTACAACACTTCACGATAATTTAAAAACCGAAAGGTTTATAAAGCATAAAGACAAATAATATTATGGAAAAAACACAAGAAGAATTACTAAAAGAAACTGGTGGCGTTATGACGTCTATTACAGCTAGAGGTTCTCAGATAAATAAGGAAGAACTCACTAAAGAAGAGATGGAAAAAATCGTTGCTGATAGCAAGAAGCAAGAGGATAGTAACCTATGATAATTAGTTTTCTTTGCTGGTTAATCGGTATGAATGTGCTGAAAGATTATGGGTGGGAGTTTAAGGAATCCCTAATGGTATGGTGTGTACTCTCTGCAGTAGTTGAATGGATATTTTATTTTATAATATTATTTATTTCTTTGGGGATTGGACCATGAAGAGTGAGGTAGAAAATGGGAGATAGATATACATTAGAGGTTAAGTGCCCTAAGTGTGGATTTTTTGACGACGATGTTTATTATGCTCCTACATGCGGTTTCTTAATTTGGGTTTGCCCAGAATGTGATACTGAAGTTGATTTAGAAGAGTATAGTGGTGTTGATGCGCTTTCGTGTGCTAATACAACATATGGGAAAGATTTTATAGAGGGTGAAAAGAGGCATAATGGTAAAGGTCGTTTATAAATATGGTACTGGGCAATCCCCACCAGCTGGTTCTGTATATCTTAACACGGTAACCCAAACAAAAATATACGACGACAATAAGAATGCGTGGCAGAATTGTTGGCTAGTTTGGCATTATTTTCTAGTGGAAAAGCGTGGGTAATAAACCTAGAAAAATTGATTCTAATCCCTTAAAATTATAAAGAATAAAATAAATAAAAAGCTTTATAAACCGTGAAACTCTATAATATTATGAAAGAAAAAAACTTTGAACCATTAAGGGCGTTTTTAAAAAGTAATGATTTTAATTACGAATTAACTGAGTTGCACGAGGCAAACATAAATGTGTCTGAGAAGAATGGGTTTTATATCTATAACTATGGTCAGGCTGTTTTGGTCCCTAGGGATGACCCTATTATAAAATTATGTAGAGGTATGGTGATTGACAAAAATGGCCATTTAGCTAGTATGCCATTCACTAGATTTTTTAATTATCATGAACCAGAGTGTGAATCTGTGGATATATCAACTGCAACTATTCAAGAAAAGTTAGATGGAAGTCTAATCTCTGTATGGTATACTGGTACTGAATGGGAAATTACTACTAGGGGTTCATTTTATCCTAACGAAAATGCCCATAACTTTAAAGAAACCTTTATAAGACTATTTAACAACTTTGACAAACTACAACCCGGGGTTACATACTTATTTGAAATGATGAGTAGGGAGAATAGGATTGTAACGAAGTACGACGACGAGTTTGTGGTTTTGATTGGTGCTAGACATATTGGGACAATGAAAGAATATTGCCAGGGGCAATTAGATGAGATGGCAAGCAATATTGGCGTCAGAAGACCTAAGATTTTTGAGGCCTCCGATGTGGACGAATGTAGGCGGTTATTTGATAACATGAAAGATGAAGAAGAGGGACTTGTTGTGGTCGATAAGAACTTTAATAGGTTTAAATTAAAGCAGGAAAGTTATCTGAAAATGGCTAAAATAATTTCGATGAAAAATCAAGACGTATTAGATTATATATTAGGTAGAACGGAATTAGATGCAGACTTCACAGATATGCCAGAGTTGAAGGAAAAGCAAGATGAAGTTTCCAAAATACATTATGGAGTTAAGTACTATGCTGAGATGATTTATAATAATATAAAACATATTAAGAGCCAGAAGGAGTTCGCATCACACGCCTTAAATTATAAAATAAGAGGAATATTATTTACTCTTAGAAAGGGAATAAAATTTGAAGACATTAATACAAGATATGATAAATTGGTTGAATATTATGACTCTATAATTAAACCCGAAGAAAATACATTGTTAGTCTTAATGGGAATCCCGGGTTCCGGTAAATCAACTTGGATAAAGGAAAACGAATTAGAACCATATTCTCTATCTATGGACACTTTAAGATTAATGTATGAAGCTCCCAACCCAGGGATAACTCAGAAATATAATGGGAAAGTAGCTCATTTGTTTAATGAGATGTTAGACTCCAGAATGAAAACGGGGTCTTTCACTGTTATCGACGCAGTTCACGCATCTGAAAAATATATTCGAGCATATGAACCGCTATGTGAAAAATATGGATATAAAATGAAAATAATATACTTAGATGTATCGCTTGAAGGGGCTATTGAGAGAAATTCATGCAGGGGAGAATACAAAAGAGTTCCAAATGAAGTAATAGAGAAGATGTATAATACACTAAATAGAAACGTTTATAAACCATAATAACATAATAATAATATGATAAGTAAAATAATCCAAAAAGAAGAAGAACGCCAAAAAGAGTTATTCAGTGGATGCGGTGAAGAGTTCCCAGATAATCTAGAAGACTTTGAATTGATGTGTGGAAAGCATATTTGGAATAAACCAGGAGATGTGAAAATATACAACTTGTGCCCGGACTGCAAGAAAAAAATTAAGGACCATAAACAACACCTAGTCGAAGTAAAAAAATATTTTAATGAAAATGTTTCTATGAAAATATCTGGTCCTTGCAGTGATGCCTCTTTTGATTTTACACAAATTGATGAAGACATTCAAGAACTAAACAAAATGATTGAGAGATATAAGAGATACAAATGATAACAATAAAATGCATAATATGCCACGATAAAATTGAGAAACCCAGAGTTGACCAATTATGTTGTGATAAGAAGAAATGTAAAGATGAGTTTAATGCAAACATGACAGACCTATGGAAAATAGAAAACCCGGACAAAGTAAGAGAAATGAATAAGAAATCTTATTCTATAAGAAAAAATAAGAAACCGAAAGGTTTATAAAGCATGAAATTCAATTATATATATGACATATCAAGCAAGAGTAGTTTGTAAGAACTGTGGAGAAATGAATGTATTCCCGGTTGAAAACAACTTATTAGTTAAAGACCACCTAAGATTAAGGGCAGAAAAGTGCTCAAATTGCAACTTTAGAATGTGAGTCCAAAACCGAAAGGTTTATAAACTGTAAAAATATATAATATTATGAAAAGACCATCACTCTTAAAAGAAGAGATATTATATTATCTTGCAGAGGCATGGGAAGATTCATTAAAAACAGACAGTGGTGGGAAATGGCTAACAACGAGAGCACTCCAATTAAAACTTAGGGAGCGAGGAATAATAACCACATGGCCCACATTAGCATTAAGGATGAGCGCATTATTAAGTGGTGGTCAGGTTGAGAAAATAAACACAAGCAATGGGTCTTGCTGGAAACCCATAACAGACATATTAAAATTATAATGGAACAAATAACAATAACAATACAAGAAAAGAGACCGTATACTGGTGAAGCAGGTAGGCCACCAGAGGGAGATTTTTATTGTGATGGAAACAAATATACTTGTTGGGATAAAATATTTTTTGCTACATTTAAAGTGGGAGACAACGTTATAATTGACTATACAGAAAAGATTAATGGAACATATATTAATAGGAATATATCTAAAATGTCATACGCTCCAGTAAATGGCGTCTCTCCTGGAATTATACAAGATGCAATCGCAGCAGCAGCAACACCACAGCCTGCTGTTATTTCACCGCGTCCTGAAGTTGTATCCCCTGACATGAATGTCGGTTCAATTATTATTGCTGGTACAAAATATGATATAATAATGAGGGTGGCAAATGAGTAATCAAGTAGTTTATTCTGGGCCTAGTTTTGCATCTTTACTTTTTATAGTATTTTTAATATTAAAACTAACTGGAGTAATCTCTTGGTCGTGGTGGTATGTAACTATGCCACTTTGGGCTGGGATAGCAATAGCGTTGGGAACGTTAGCAATTATATTATTTATAGTACTAATTGCATTGGGGATAGGGCTTATAATAAATAAATAAAATGGAACAAATAAAATGGTTGGATTAACAAAGGAAGGCTTAAGGGCTAAAATAAAAAATTTCAGATTTGAATTAACTGAAGATGAAGCAGTAGATATGTTTTTTATGTACCCAGCACTTGTAGAACTAAGCTGGAAGAATGGCAACGTTACAAATGCCAAGGTTAATGGTTTAAATTTGGTATTTTCTATTAAGGCTTAATATGGATACGGAAACAGAGGGGCCAAAAACTACTAGGTCAGTCTTTGAAAGAAATACAAAGTATGAAAAACCCGAGGTAGAAGAGCGGGTTGTCTCACTTCGCGACGATGGGAAGACATGGGAAGAAATAACTGAGATTGTAAGCGGTGAGATAAATGAGCCGAGAATGAGTAAAACTCTGTCACAAACTATTTATAATAGGGCTATGGCTAAAACGATAACTACGGAAAAGCTGGCTGGGAATAAAATAAGAGACTTCTCAAAAGAACTTGGCAGTATACAAGGAGAGGCAATTAAGGTTCTTGACGGATATATTAAGGCTGCTAAATTTGTGTCAAAGGAGTTATTAGACATGGTTGAGAAGGGTAACATAGAGGCCGTAAAAGCATATGGGATAATACTTAAAACAGCGCCTCAGATGAAGGCCATAACAAGTGAAATACGCGATTATATAAAACTTCACATAGACCAACAAGATAAGATAAAGATTGAAGAAAAAGCATTGGTTTGGAGCGAAGGCCAGATGATGGATTATATGGACAAATACTTAAACCAACTAGAAAAAGAGGGTAAGATTCGTTGGATTAAACCAAAATTAGTATAAGGAGGTAAAACATGGTAGAATTAGAAAAAATAGAAATGACAGAACAAGATTTGGATGAGAAAAAGCTTCATTTAGCTTCATGCAAGATGCAAAAAGACGAAACAGACTTAATGTTAAAGGAAATGGAGGAGACTCTTGATGCAAAATTAGCCACAAGACTATTAGGGGATGATATAGTAAAACTTAAAGAGGATATTAAGAAGGAAGTTATCCATGATGGATATGGTAAAGAAGTTCCAGCAACTGAGGCAGATATAGATAGGATGAAAATAACTCTAGATAAGTTTGAAAAGCAATTAGAATTAGACCTTCCACAAAGACAAATGAGATTTAAACTTAGTCAATTAATATCAGCAAAGAAGAGGCCGGATGCTCCAGAACTACAGATTAGCAAGCTTGAGAGAGAGATAAAAGAGAAAGTTTTTTATCAACCCGCTAGACAGTCATCTACAAATATGTGTGATTAATAATGAAACTCTTGCTTAATGATAAACCGTGCAGACTATTAAATGCTGTTTCTAAGCAAACTGGGAAACAGGGCATTAATGATATAGGTAAACCGGTTTATGCAACATATAAATCTAGATGGGAAGTCATAGGCGAGTTACAGAAAAAGGGATTAGTATATACAGTAAAATTCGGTAGAGAGGTTATACCAAATTTAACTCCTAATGGGAAAAAAGTACTAGGATATATTAACTACATATTATCTATTTAATTTTTATTATTTATTTTAGCAAAGGTTTATAAACCCTGGAATATTATATATTTCATGGTAGAAACAAACGAAGAGGTTGATAACCAAACAAAAATTTGTGAAGACTTTGATATTTTAAAACAACAAGGCTTCGTTAGAAATCTTACAATTACGCCGCGTCCTGGAAAGGACAGCATGTATAAATTTCAAGTAAGATTTATAGATGAGAAAGATAATCTACAAGAACCTGAAGAATGGTATTCTGGGTTCAAAGAGTTCCCGGGAGTAGATGGTGATTATATAATATTTACATATAAGATTAAAGATAATAAATGGTATAATGTAATTGAAATATTAGATATTAAACCCACCCACGAAGAACCAGATGAAAAAGATATAGAATCACTACAAAAAGTACAACTTGATGTAGAGGAACCTAAGATAACTTCTGATTTAGAAGGGGAATTAGCAACAGTTAGCAATGTTTTACCGACAAATGACCTCTCAGAGCCTTATAGAGCACTTCTACTTAATGGGACTATTCATTTATGCACAAGGAGGGGAACTCTTACACATGAGGAAATTGTAGCGCAGTATATAAGATTTCTCAAACTATTAGAATGATAAAAACTATTAAGGAAAAAGCGTGGGTAGAAGGACACTATTCAGAGACGGGTAAAGAAATTATAATTCCACAAATGGGTGATAAAATATATGTTAACCCATTTTATTATATTGACCACGAAGAAGATGATTTTGATGGAGGAATATGCGAGATAAATAAGGTAGAACTCTATAAAGACTGTCTTCCTTGCAATCGTATTATGATAGGGGTTGAAGAGCACCCACACGGGATGTTTAATTATATAAACTTACTTAAATTAAAACAAAACATTACAATAAAATGAAAACTAATTTGACTGGGATGGACTTACTTATAATGCATAATGTATTAATAGAACAACTTAGGGTATGCAATATCCCGGAAGGATATAAGCAACAGTGTGTAGTGTTAGCTAATAAAATTTCCACTAATTTAAATAAACTAAAAATAGAGATGAAAGAATAATGGCAAAATACAATATTAAATTGGGGATTATCTGTGTTTTATATAAAAACTCAATTGTAATTGGATTAACCATTGCAGCATTAGCATCATATATAATTGTGGGGATTTTCTTTTTTAGAAATAGTTGGTGATGAGGAAATTGAAGGAACATTTAAACATGCTAAAAAATATTTAGAGGTCAAATACTAATAACATGGGAATGACAATATCAGAAAAAATAAAAGAGGTTGAAGATGATACAGCCATTTGAAATAATAGAGAGCCTTTCCTCAATGAAGTATATAGCAAACTTTGTAAGCGACTCAACCAAAAAGACAGTTGAAAATAGGGAGAGATATACTGTATATGTAGAAATTGACCCGTGGAATAAAGCTGAGTGTAAATGTAATTGTAAGGGCTTTCAGTTTGGGAAAGGTAAGTGGTGTAAACATATCTCATGCGAGGATAAAGAGAACCCTGGGATTTTACAAGTTTTAAAGAAATGGGGAGAGATTCAAGATATGCCGATAATGGAGGTGAAAGAATGAAATACATGTTTACCGCGAAATGGTGTAATCAGTGCCAAATAATGAAGCCTATGATAGAAAAAATAAAAGATATAAAAATAATTGATATTGATGAGAGACCAGAATTGGTTAAAAAATATACCATAATGTCTTTGCCAACATTTTTAATTGATGATGAAAGTGGAATAAGATTTAAAACAGGGGTTTTCCCAAGTAAAATTATAGAAGATTTTTATGAATAAAAAACAAAGACTAATTGAGGAATTTAAACTTCTTGACACAATCAAACAATCTAGTAAATATGCAACCAGAGAGGGTTGTGTAAAAATTTGGAGGGGGGTCACGTATGAACATTTTATAACGATGGCTGCAGTGTGTTGGAAGATTGCCAATAGTGGATATAAAGTTTTTACAGAGGTTGAATTTAATACTGGTGGAAGGGCAGACATTGTGGCCATCAGTGGCTCATGTGGATTTATTATAGAAATATTACATACGGAAAAAGAAGCCAGATTTTCTTCAAAGAAGAGTATTTACCCAGAAGAATTTTTAATGATACCAGTCAAAACTAAGGGATTTGATATAAATAAATTTGATTTATGAATATACAAACATTTATAAACCAATAAATTTATATATATTGAGTAATTAATATTATTAGTTTAAGATATTATAATCTAAATTAAACGGAGGTTAAAAATGGAAAAAAACACAAGCGGAATTATAGTAGTATTCGTTATACTTTCATTATTGGTTGGGTTCGCACTCGGCGCAGTATTGGTAGGTGAAGATACAGAAACTATTAAAGAAGTTGAAGTTACTAAGATTGTTAACGTCACCGTTGAAAAGTTGGTAGAAGTAGAATTACCAGCGCCAGATATGTTGAGTCTAGCTGTAGATGCATTTATGCAAGCAGTTGAAGACGAAGAAGATGAAGCTGGAAACGATGTCGATGTACTTGGGTCTTATGATTTCGACGAAGTTGAAGTCAGTAGAGTTTATGATGACTACACAGTATCATACGACGACGAAGTTACAACTGTTGATTTTAGTATCAAGTTAAGATTCGACGAAGACGGCGAAGCATCAGAAAAGGAAACTTACGATGTAACTGTTATCTTTGAAGAAGAAGATGATACTATCGTTGAAGTTGAAGTAGCTTAGTAAAGTAATAATAATCATGCATATTATATGTTGCATGGCGTGGTGTCCACGAGACGGACAATATTTTTTATAGAAAGCTTTATAAACCATAAAACCATATATATTTTATGAGCAAAGAAAATATACAAAATGATGAGTTTTTATCTGAAGTTAAGGAATATTTTAATTCTAATAGGAGAGCTATTGGCAAAAGACTTCGACAGGGAGATAAGGCAATTATATTAGACTTCCATGATTTGTCTTCACATTCAATAGAGCTTGCAGATATGTTAATTGATAGACCCGAGGAAACGTTACAATTATTTGGGGTTGCAGCAGAAGAAATAGAGTGGTTACCAGAAAATGCTAGAGTTAGATTTGAAACAATATCTAACACACAAGAAATGACAATTAGAGACATAAGGGCCAAGCATCTCGGCAAAATGATTAGTATAGATGGGATAATAAGAAGGGCTAGTGAAGTAAGACCGCAAGTAACAAATATAAAATTTGAGTGCCCTTCGTGTGGTTCTATTATATCTGTCTTGCAATTAGATAAAGAACAAAGACAACCATCAAGGTGTTCCTGCGGAAGAAAGGGCGCGTTTAAAGAGATAGCCAAAGATATGATTGATTCTCAGATTATTGTTGTAGAGGAAAGCCCAGATAATTTGGAAGATGGCGGGGACCAACCCAAAAGAATGAAGGTCTGGTTAAAAGAAGATTTAACCGACAAGAAATTTAGTAAAAGAATTATACCAGGAAATAAAATAAAAATAATAGGCATTCTTAAAGAAATCCAGCAAGGTACAAGTTCTCAAAAACCATTAGTTGTATATGACTTAGCTATTGAGGCTAATAATGTTATGCCATTAAACGAAGAAATGGCGGACATTGAAATAACAGAAGAAGAAGAAGCAGAAATATTAGAAATATCCAAAAGAGAAGATATATATGACTACTTGGGCAAAAGTGTTGCGCCCAGTGTTTATGGTAATGATGAAATAAAGAAAGCTCTGACATTACAATTATTTGGAGGGGTTAGTAGAATGAGAACTGACGGCCGGATGAGTAGAGAACAGATACATGGATTGCTTGTTGGTGACCCCGGCGTTGCAAAATCGGTAATTCTTAAATATTTACAAGAAATATCTAATAAGTCAAGATATGTTTCTGGGAAATCTGCTAGCGGTGTTGGGCTAACAGCTACTGCTACAAAGGACGAATTAACTAAGGATTGGGTTTTAGAGGCTGGCGCTATGGTATTAACAAATAATGGTTCTCTGTATATTGATGAGTTTGAAAAAATGAGTGAAGAGGATAGGAGTAATTTGCACGAGGGTATGAGTGTTGGAACAATTAGTGTATCAAAGGCTAATATTCAGGCAACACTTAACGCAAAGACATCTATTTTAGCTGCAGCAAATCCAAAATTTGGAAGATTCGAGTCAGACAAGTCATTCGCATCACAAATTAATTTGGCTCCGAGTCTTTTATCAAGATTTGATTTTATATTCGTCATGAGAGATGTACCACAAGAAGAAAGAGATACCCTAATAGCAGATAAAATATTTGACGAACATAGTGATATTAGGGAAGATAGTGATGTATTAAATAAAGATATGTTTAGAAAATATATAGCATATTCCAAAAGGTTCCATCCTAAACTTGGAGAAAGTGCTGTTAAGGTTCTAAGAGATTATTATATAGGTTTACGTAGAAGGACAAAGATGGTTGATGGAAAGAAAGTTATACCAATCGGTGCAAGACAACTAGAGGGTCTTATAAGGTTCTCTGAAGCATCTGCTAAAATAAGACTTAGTCGTATAGTAACAATTGCCGACGCAGAACATGCAATAAAAATAATGGAAACATATTTAAGAGAAATTGGATATGATGAAGAAAATCAAACATTTGATATTGATAAAATTAGTGGCAATTCCGCTAAGGCAAGAAGCAAAATTGAAACAGTTAGAGATATAATTAAGATTATTATGAAAGAGGTTGGGAATATGGTTCCAATAGATAAAATAAAATCATTATTAGAAAATAAAATTGACAGCGAAGAGGTTGATGAAATAATAGACAAATTAACTAGAAGTGGTGATGTTTTTAGACCGAAAAGGGGTCATCTACAATTAATGTAAATATACAAACGATGGTTTTTTCTAAATTATAACTATAAAGTTAGATATACAAACATTTATAAAGCACGTTTTAATAAAATTATTATGGTAACAAATATAGTCTCGGGGAAGATGAATCCTATCAGTGAAGACTATAATCAAGCTACATTCAGAACGTGTGTGGGCTTATCAAAACATCTTTGGTAAAGACTCACCATAAATCAATTCTTTTTTATTGTTACGGCAATAGAAACATTTAAAAACCAAGCAATATAAAAGAACTATAAGAGCGCGGTAGTATAGTCTGGTTAGTATCTAGGCCTCATGAGCCTAAAACCTTGGTTCAAATCCAAGCTGCGCTATAGGGCCTATGGTTTAATGGTAAAACACTCCGCTTGCACCGGAGAGCTCCGTGTTCAACTCACGGTAGGTCCATCGATTTGGTATTTCCATAAAAATACCTGGTCAATAAGTGCCTGTTTAGTCTAGTGGTAGGACACCTCCCTGTCGCGGAGGAGGCGCGGGTTCAATTCCCGCAGTGGGCGTAATCAGAACAAAAGATTAGGTTGGTGAACATGTTCATCACTCGTTAGTAAATAATATTTTAGCCACCATTGGGTAATGGTAGCCCAGCAGGTTTGAACCCTGCGTCGTAAAGGCATCTCGGTTCAAATCCGGACACTCGCATTGCTCGTATAGTCTAGTGGTCAAGGATTCCACCCTCTCACGGTGGAGACCTGAGTTCGAATCCCGGTCGGAGCATAAGCCGGTATAGTCTAAAGTAGGACGCCTCCGTTTTGAGGAGGTAATCCTGGGGTAGCGTCCAGGTGTCGGCACCAATGTGGGGGTACCATAGCGGCCAAATGGGCAGCCCTTAAAAGGCTGTGGCTTTATGCCTTCGCAGGTTCGAATCCTGTCTCCCACACTTGAGGGATTACCATAGTGGCAAATGGAACGGGCTCAAAACTCGTGGACTTATGTCCTGCGTTGGTTCGAATCCAACATCCTTCATTAGTTCCCGCCAACATACTAGAAATAGAGGAAATTCAGGACATCGCCAAGATGCAACATAAACAGACATGAGAATGGTAACAATGATTGTCGGGTAATGGCAAAGATAGATTTGTTGGGAGAAACAGAATCCTGATTACGAAGAACTAAAAATGCCTGTATGGTTCAATGGTAGAATACCTCCCTTGTAAGGAGAAGATGTCGGTTCAATTCCGATTACAGGCTTGGTTGCCCCAGTAGCCAAGTAGTTAAGGCGTACGGCCGCAACCCGTATATCGTAGGTGCGATTCCTATCTGGGGCTTTAGGCGCAAGTCTATTGCAGATGAGGAGATTTGGTATCTCGTCGCGAGCAATTGGGTTCGATTCCCAACATCTGCTTATGGTTGTAGTATAGTGGTAGTACGTGTGGTTGTGGTCCACGAAACTCGAGTTCGATTCTCGACTTCCATATACCTCCTAGGAGCTAGTTTTCGGTCTAGAGAAAACCGTTAAGGGACTATGGTGTAATGGTAGCATTGGGAGTCTGGGGCTCTCAGACCTCGGTCCGATTCCGAGTAGTCCCATATAGGCCCGTGGCCAAACGGTAGGGCTCCGTCCTTAT
>Ga0075116_10001133_pt1 | contig 12292 bp, 10 predicted proteins | sample AntAceMetag02UKC_FD_69786 | JGI IMG/M metagenome (GOLD analysis project Ga0075116, IMG submission 69786) | Saline lake microbial communities from Ace Lake, Antarctica- Antarctic Ace Lake Metagenome 02UKC | ecosystem: Environmental > Aquatic > Non-marine Saline and Alkaline > Saline | place...
TATCCTTTACATTGTCCACTACTGCGTCACCAAGCTCTCCAGCTTTACCCAAAACGCTCTGGAGAAGGTTAGGGTCTTTGTCCCCCCGTGAGCTTCCACCAGAACTTCCTTCTGGGTTAACCGGATCTACAGGAGGCTCTATTTCTCCGGAAAGTCTACGCATAAACATATCCAAAGCTCTCTCTGGGTCTGCATTTAGTTCAGGTGTCTTTGCTATGATGTCTTTAAAAGAAGCAATAAGGGCCTCTCGGTTCTCTGGGTTATCAAGAGCTATTTCAAACTCTCCCCTTTTAGAATAATAAGAGGAAGCTAATTGTCCGGTCTGCGCCCAGAAGGCTTTCATAAAGTCTGAGTCGGCATCACCATCTTTTCCGGCAGCCAGAGAAGATTTTCTGTAATTATTTAGGTCTTGGAGTTGCTGCCATGCTAAGTGCAAGGTTCCACCCTTAAGCTCTGGGGGCCATTCGCCAAAGGGGTCTAATACATCATCTAAACCGTATCCTTCCCTAAGCATAAGCTCTCTTTCAAGTTCGGCTACTCTGGCTTCTTCTGTCTCGCCTTTAAAAGTAAACTCTTCATCCCAACGCCTAGTGTTTTCATCGATGTCTTCACCACGCTCTCTTATTCTTGTCTGTTCATCTTGAGCATCTTTTGTTAAGCCTAATGAGTATCTTCGGGCATTTTCTTCAAGGTCTTCACCACGCTCATCTTTCCTTGTTTTCTCAGCAAGATAATCTTGACCAAGCCCTACAATTTTATTACCAAATCTTTCACGCCTGTCAGCTCGATCTTTCTTTTGAGTCTCAAATCTATCTTCAGCTCTATATCTTGACTCTTTCTTTCCTCTTGCATTTTCTGTTATAACATCTAACCAACCCATTTATGTCTCCTTATTATTCATTAGAAAAGCCCAGAACCACCCTGAACAAGCATTGCGCCTGCCAATGGGATGAGTGCCGGAACGAAAATGCCTACTGCCAATGCGACTATCCCTGCCCCAAAAAGCAGCGCATCCATATCCTTCTCATGGTCTGCTGCTTCTGTTGCTGCTGCTGTTGCTGCTGTTTCTTTTGCCTCATCTAAATTGCCTTGTGCTATTGTCAATGCAGCCGACAGCCCGTTAAGATCGAAGTTCGCCTGTTCATACATGTTGCTTATATAAGTCTGAGCCTGACTGAACATGGCCTGGTCTACACCTAATGTTGCCATAACTCCATTATAGGTAGCTTCCATTGCATTGCTAATAGCCTGTTGATCGGCCTGGTATACATTTAAGTACTGCTGATTTTCCTGAATTGCAGCGTTCATGCTTGCCATATATCCCTGTAGCTCCATAGCCTGAGCCTGAAACATATTGTCAAGAAATTGCTGTTCTCCCATAGCTCCTTGAGAGACCATGTACTGCCACATCTCCTGTTTAGAAGCTATCTGAGATTGTTTAAGGGCCATTTCATCTTCTATCAGTTGGGTCTGGGCCTGAATAGCATAATTACTAATATTGTTAGTATAGTTGTCGGCAGCTGCCAATGCTGGTGTCATTGCTCCGGTTGAAGCCTGAATGTTGTTAACCATACGGGTAGCATACTCACTCATCTCAGCCATTCTTCTTGATATCTGTCTATCAAAGATTGCTCTATCCTGATCTGAATATCCCTGGGCTTCAGTCGTTCCGTCTATAACATCCTGGAGACTGTTAAGGGTCATATCAAACTCATCAGAAGTTAATCCAAATAAGCCTGCACTATAATCTGAGGCTGCTTGCTGTTCGGCTGCATCTATAGTTCCCATATCAGCTGCAAGGGCATCTATGTTGTCTCCAGTGTCCCCAATAGCGTCTATGTTATCAAAGTAAGTATCATCATATCCATTAGCGTCAAGCCATGTATTAAGATCTGTGTATTCATCAGCATACCCACCTAAATCATTAAGCCCCTCTGCTAAATTAGAAAAGTCTGCAATTTCTTCTCCGTCTTGATTAAATATCTTCAAATAATAAGGATTTGCAGTAACCCCGTCTTCAAGAAACTCATTCATATCTGGGGTAGCATTAGGGTCGTTAAACTTGTCTAAAAAAGCCTGTATTGCATCTTGAGCTGATGTTACTTCAGCTTGGGACTCTTCTACAGTAGCCATTCGTGGCCTCCTCAATATGGTCTTAAGTCTAAGTCTACGGATACAGCGTAAATAGCACAATCATTTACTGTGTTGTTCGCAAACTTAAAACTAAGGGTGTCAGAATCAACCGTATATGGCAAGCTGATATCCTGCGTATAATATGTTCCACCAGTACCAGAAGCCAATGTAACTGCTACGGCGTCTTCATCTCTGCGTGTTTGTATTGTAAATGTCCAGTCTCCGGACTGAGAAACTAAAGGTTTAACTCTCTTATATAGCTTCTTTGCGGTCTGTAGGCCGAAACTATACATTTTAGTTTCTAGAGTTATGGGGACGGTCGTAACAGTTTCATCAAAAAACTGTTCCCCATACTCCAGACAGACAAGATCTAATGTTCCTGACTCATATCCTACTATTCGATCATATAACTTAACATCTGAAAACTGATTAACCCCAAGGTATCTGACTATCCCACGGATATCAGCAGTATTAGTAAACTTGAATACTGGCGCATAAAGATCTCTATTCCCGGACGTTTGAATCTGTTCAGGATCAAAGACTAAAATCTTATCGCTTGCTATCAGCCAATACATTTCAAGTGAGGCTGCGCCATAAGCCGTAGCTGGGACATCAGTCTTTACATGTTCCCCTACCTCTATAAGAGTAGACCCGGACAGCACGAACAGCTGATCCTTATCACTAAAACATAAAACACTCTTACATACAGCACAAGTCTTTCCGTAAGGCGTTCCCTTGTTAGCTACAGTAGATATAGTAAACTCTGTCGGGTTAGTTCCTGACATCTTATGTATTGCTTCATGTTTAACTATAAATAAAGCCTGTTGCATGCTTACGGCAGCATTTATGGTTGGCCCACCTTTCTCAAAGTATTCAGCAAAGTAAGGCTCAAAGCCTTTTGCCTGGCCATACAGCCCATAACTAATCGAGTTGCCCTCAACAAGAAACACTCTGCTGTTATGTACCACTACATCTGTAGCGTTTTTATTGTTTAACGTTAATGATACTGATCGAGTCTGAGATACTTCTATGTATGCACAGTCTACTGCGGCTGTAGGATGAGTAGTGAAACTTACTCTAATAATATAAGCACCAGTCATTCCGCCAGGGACTTCATCTCCACCACTATCTACTGAATCATCATCTTTCCATATCTCCCAATCATCCGGTATATTAAACTCCATAGTTCTATCACCAGCGGCAGCAGTCCATGTAGGAGTTGTAGACAGAGTTAGCGTTGTCCATGCTGTCCCATTCCAATATGTATAAGCAGCTACAGGAGATCCTGCCATCTGTTCTGCGGTCTTCATAACTACTTTGGAGAACACCTTAGCACTGGCTATATAAAACCCGTCATCATCAGTGGCTGTAGCCATATTAAAGTCTGAAGTTCCAGCATCTTGAGCATCTACGGTATCATCTATATATTTATTAGCTGCTGAAGCATCATACTGTCCAGCATACCAGAAAGGATCGTCTATATCTCTGCTGTCATAAGTATCTAAGCTTTCTATATTCAGGCCGGAATCATAGTATAGGATAGCCGGTTTATTAGTTGCTGATTCATCTACAAGTATAAGCTTTCCATCTAATACATCAGCTTTAACGGCTCCGGTTCCTGTCCATGTAAAGCTTGAATCTACCTCTGCCATTGTGCCTGAATAGTTGGTATAGAATGTTATTACACTGGAAACCTCATATGCAATAAAGGTGATTCCTAAATCATTGAGTAGATAAAAATAATGACCGACAATCTCTCCATCGGCCACATCCAGGGGTTCAAAAGTCTTATACCCCTTTCTCTTCCTAAGTTTTCCGTCATAATAAACATTGGTAGCGGCCTGCCCCATGTTGTCAGGAAGATCATCAGGGGATAGGTCGGTTGCATAGCCTCGGCTGAAATCCTTAAGCTCTTTAACAGCCATTAGGCCCCCTCAACATAGTAAGGAAGAACTTCTATGCCTCTTCCTGCTCTTGACTCTGTATTCCTATTTGCCTTCATAACGTTATAACGGTTAACATATGTTCTGTATTCATACTGCCTTCGGCCGGCCAGTTTATCCTCAAAATTGCCTATCAGCATCTCCGCTGAGAGTTTCCAAGCTATTCCATCATGGAACTCTTCCGGCAGCTCTGTGGGCAAGGCTGTGCTTGTTGTGGGGCTTGTTACCAGTGTTGGTACACCATCATATGCTATTGTTAAGGGTTTCTGAGTTGTTGCTATCGGGTAAAGTAGTATGTACCCCCAATTATCCTGATAGTAATAAGCCGGAGTCCCCGTAGGCTGTGGGTCTAAAAAGTGAACAGCTCCACCCTCTGTTAATGGGAATCTATCCCAAGTAACCGATTGTATTTTCCTTAAACCTGTAGGGCCTGGCGAACCAACCGTACAGCCTTCAGGAAAGTCTGCTACTATACTTGTGGTTCCAGACTGAACTCCACCGAAGTATTTAGCTGTTGCATCAGTATAAGTAACCTCTGCATCGGGGGCTGTTATCACTATTGAAGTCGAATCTATCCCATCTATTGTAAAGTAAAAGTTTGTCCATGCTACTGTAAGGTCTGCCCCTGCGCCTATAGCTGCCCTTATCTGAGCCTGTAATTCTGTAGCTATTTCTGTTCCGGTAGCTTTAGTGCCACCGACATCGGTAATTGCTATATCTGAGTCTATGTCATTATTTGTAGACCCAGCTATAACTAAATTAAAACCCTCAAAGGTCTCCGGTACGAAGGTCGCTGTGATCTGCAACTTCCTTGTATACCGGAACCCGCCAACTTCCATAAAGAATTGACGGAGAACCTTCGAAACTAACAGCAAAGCACTCGCATCAGAGAGTCCTTGCGTCGATACTCTGGCCAATCTTCGGGCCTCTGTGATTACTTCACCGTAGTTCATAATTAAAATCCTATTGCTATGTACTGCACAGCGGTCAGAGCCGAAAGATTCCCAGCATTAGTAAACTGTACTAACGCTCCATCTGCTACTGCATTGTAATCAGCAAAATATGCTAATACCTTCCCATTCGTTGCGTCCCATGAGAACACATAACCACCACTTGACTGAACCATTACCGCTATAGGGGTGAAGCCCTCAAAAGTGAGAGCCTCTCCACCTGTAGGATATGAACTGTCAAAAGCAATGGTGCCAACTTCAACGTGCATACCTCTAGCAATATTGGAATTGACAGAAGTATTAGTGTTGTGCTGAACGGCCTTTGTCTTAGTAACTGCCATATCTAACTCCTATTAGGTAATACTTAATATTCTTTCAGGAACAAGCATTAAGTCCTGAGTTGTAGAAGTTGTTGAAACAGTCCTACATGAAGCGAACTCTCCTACAGCTCCAGTGAAATCCGCAGCACCATCAGCGATTGCGCCGGTGTTTATTGTTACTGAATGCCCTACTGAAATAGACAATGATGGTGTTATAGCATCATCTATAGGCCCACCAATCTGAAGTTTTGCAACCGCTCCGCTTGAATAAGCCTGTGCGGGGAACCCTATGAAACAGTATACGGCAAGGTCTGATAATGACTTAGCAACTGGCCCGTACTCATCAGCTATGATGAAATAAGGGGTCTTTGCAACAAGGTCATTAGCACAGACCGCTTCTACCCATACTTTTCCGTCTGCATCATACAGCTTCTCGAAAGAAGCATATGTATCTGAATCTTTAGTAAATATCATCTTCTACCTCCTAACTTGTGTAATCAAGTGCTGTAAACTTGAAGTTTGTTTTACGGCGATCACACTTAAGGTTAAGCGCACAAGTCATATATTTTCCCATTGCGTTCGGGAAACCAACCTGTTTAAGGTCAAACCAAGGAGTAACCTTATCATCTTCACCTTTCTTTACGACAAGTTCTAATGCACTCATGTCGAGACCAAACCAGTCTCCAGCGGGTACAAAAGGACTTCCAATTACTGGACATCCATAGAACAGCACATTCATGAAACCTGAGTCAACTTTCTTAGTTGCACTCTCATATCTCTGCTGTGGCTGTAAGAGGGATTCATACTTGCTTACCAGGTCACGAGTAGTGAAGTGATGAGTAGGCATGTTCTTACCAAAGGTTGCCTGATTTCTCATATAGGTCAAAGACCCTGAGCCGAACAATGTCATTACGGTTGTTGAACTATCTTCTGTAGAAGCCCAATCAGCTGCATCGGTATAAGCGATTCCTGCATAACTTGTCGTACTGTCAACGATAGCTGAAAGAGGTGAAATGTGAGTCGAATCTGAACCCCAAAGAGTATCAGACAGTTTTTCTTTATAGTCTTCCTGAAGCTCAGTTGCTTTCTCAGCCAATAGGTTGATAATAGCTTCTTTACCATCATTCTTTACACGCTCATCCCAATGGATGGTCGTGTTTGCGGCCAAATAACCCCAATCGAGAACTGCACCGGTTCTTGTTTCGTTAGAGTTAAGTGCGATCTGTTCACGAGGCCCGACGAACTTTGCCTGACCAAGTTCTTCTGTTCGGACTCCCCACTGTATCTGTGTACCACCGGATGCTGAAATCTGATTCTTACCTTTTAGAATGGCAAGAAATGGATCATCATCATATACCTGCTGATACATGTTTTTGTCATAGTACTTAGTACTGACTGCATTTGCTTCACTAATTGAAAGTGCCATTTATTTCTCCGTTTGTTTAGACGGCTTCCATTGCCGCCTGTCTTGCTTCTTTAATCGTCATAGGCTTTGTAGCTGCCCCAACGTTACGACCTGCCGTTTTGGTTCTCGGTGGCCCCATTGGATCTTCTGATTTAACCTGTGACCCTTTACCCTTATTGGCGTAGTAAAGCATTTCAAGTATTGCTTGGTGTGCCATTTCCGGCTCGGCTGAGTTTAATTCCTCATAAGCCTTCATGACTGCTTCATGCTCATAATCGTCATAATGGGTTTTCAGATAACGACCTTTACTCTCAAAGGTCTCGCTGTCCCTTTTTTTCCGTCCTTCGGCATCTATTCGCTTCTGTTCGGCCTGTTCTTTCTTTTCAATGGCTTGAAGTCTATCTGTAAGTGCTTTCATCTCAGGGGTCTGCTTTTCAGTTATGCCTCGTACTTGGTCGGCTATCTGTTTCATCTGTTGTGCGGTAACATCTGCAAACATACCATCAAACTCTGAATACTTATTACTTAGGTTAGTGAGGCTTGTCTCCTTTGCTCGGAGGGCATCCATATCCCGTTCATAACTTTTCCTCTGGTTTGATAGTTCCTGTGTTTTCTTTGTATAGTCAGATCGTCTAAAACGATTCTGCATATACCGATCTGAAAGCTCTTTCTTGTCTTTGAAGTTTAAAACTTCATCTTCACCATTTTCGCCAGGTATGGTCATTGTATGGAAGTATTCTTCTGCCGGGGTCTTTGCTGACGTATCCGGTATTGCTGAAACTTCTACACTCTCGGCTTGTTCGATTCCCCCATCAGCTCCAGTATCTTCTACAAGGTGGAACATCAGGCATCGAGGCCCATTACCATTAAACAACATAAATTACCCCTTTAACTGTCCCATGAGTCCCTGTAAGCCACCACCGGCTTGAGGTGCAGGGCTTCCTGCTCCCATTCCACCCATTGGAGGTGCTTGTGAACCCATGCTTTTAGCTTTTCCCGCTGCATTGCGGTTTTGCATTTGTGATTTCAAGGCTCCCATAAACTCGCTTATAGGGGCGTTGATCGGAACTCTAATAACGTTCTCTACCCAATCTTTAACAGTCATCTTACTGTTAATTGAACCAGACTGTGCCATCATAGCATTATCAGCAGGATTCAAGGATGACATATTGTTGGTGATCGCATTAGGTTTTGCCAGTGGGCTTGCCGGTGCGCCACCCATCGGTGCGCCTCCCATTGGCGGTTTCTGCATCATATCAGACATTCGGAGCCTCCTGACTCTTTTTCATTTGCTGTGGTTTGGGCTTAGCACCCTGTTTATCTAACTTAGCCATTCGTTTCATTATTTCATCTTTATTAGGTATTTCAAGAGCAGTGAGTAGGGCTTCTCGGTCTACAGCTTTCATTGCATACAATCTCAACATTAGCTGCGCTCTGCTCTGTCTGTCTAATGGCAATGTAGAATCAGATTCAACTACTATCTCAAAAGGAAACATCATGCCTTTAGGGTTATCTTCATCTTCATCTTCCCCGTCAGCCCAAGTCTTAAACCTCATAAAGTCATCGTATTGTCTCATCTCATCTTCATTGAGAGTCATTTCTAACTCTTCTTCTGATAATTCGGCCGCCTGTTGAAGAACACTATCTTCTATAAGCATCTTTCTCATGCCTTGTTTAGAGGAGCTGAAGTTGTAATATTCCTGCCCTTCTTCGTTCTCTAAGCTCATCCAATGATCGCCTATCCAGTACTGCTGCATTAAACAGACATACTGGTAAGTCATTCTCTTTATAAACTTCTCAAGGTTTCGGATTTTCGGCCGGATTCTTACACTTGAAGCCTCAGACAGTATAGAAACCTCAACGGCACTTTGTCTTTCGCTCTTCCCGGTCTCGCCTCTAAGCATATCCGTATAGCCAAGCACATATTCTATAATGCCTTTAAAACTGGATATAATCTGCCATGAGGTAGAATCCCCTTCTTTCGGCAGGAGGTGTTCTACTACTGGTTTACCTGAAGGAGTCCTTGATGAATCATAAGCATACGTCTGGCCAAACTTACCGGCCTGTTCATCCTGCTTAATCTGTTCAATGTCAGGGCATTGTGCTGTATCTATAAGTTTAGAAGGATCGGATTGTCGTCTTGCCCTCTTCATCATTGCTTGCATCTGAATGTTAATTTCTTTAGTTATGCCCCATATCTGGTCGCCTTCTCCAATAGAATCAAACATCCCAGGGTTATAATAGTCGGTTAGGGCTACAAACGGGGGTAGACCATGACTGTACTCATACTCAACAAACCCTAAGTACTTATCATTTGTATAGTAAACCATGATACCGTTAGGAAAGATTTTAATGTCGTTATCTTCATCATCTTTCTCTAATAGCTCGTCGGTCTTCATCCATACACGATACCACTGAACTCTTCCGGCATCGGCATACACAAAGTTCTCTACGGCTTCTGAGTATTTAAGCTGCTCATCTATAGCCTTATTATCGCCATCGGTTGAGAAGAACACGTTAGCATCTATGTCGGCATCTGGGAACAGGGCCTTTACTTTAGATACTGGTACGGTTTCTTTTACTCCACAGAACGGAGCATCTTTAATATCCTCATAACCAGGGGCTATAAAGAAGTCTCTTGGATCTATAATTTCATAATACAGGCCGTAAGCCCCTTCTCCCTTAGAATAGCCTACTTCAGCTATACCAAGTCCGGTAACTTCAGCCCAAATACATGTTTTATAAAGTAAATCTTGAAGCTCAAGTTCATCCCATACATATTCAATGTTTCTATTGTAAGTATCAGATACCGCACCATATAGATACGGAAATCTGGGGATCATTTTTGCTTGTGGTTTGGAATCGGTTAAAAGTCCGGCAATAGTAGAAACTACTGCGAACAGAAAGTTGAAAGATATCTGACTGTCACCTGATTCAAGTTTGTCAGTATCCCATACCTTGTTACGGTATTCATTAAGTCTATTCGTCATCTCTGTACGTCTTACTTTAGTGCTTTCGAATACAGAGTCAACTACTTTCTTAAGATTAGCATGGCTATCCTTAATTAGTTCTTCAGGCGTTTTATCATATTCTTTCAACTTCTTTTTTTTCACGAAATCTTCCTATATCCTTTTTCTGAACAAATATTATCTCGCTGCCTCTGAGTATCTACATACTGACCAAGGCCAACATCGAAGCCTGCCTGAAATCCCATTGAAAAACCAGATAAAGAAAACACCCTCTGTGCTTTCTGCTTACAGGAAGGACACGAACTGAAATGTTCAGCATCCCTCTCTAATACTTCAACATATTCCTCATTGTACTGTTTACAATCAGGATTGGCGCATTTAAACCCGTAGGGAACTAAGGCCACCTCCAACCTCACTTACTAGCGGTTGTGTTTTTGGCACTTGGCTTTTTATTGGGTTTTCGGTTATTCCCTGCTTTCGCTGAAGGTTTCGGGCGTTCATCTGACTTAACAGCTCCCCCATCTTCCTCGCTTCCTTCGGATCCATTCTCTCTATATCCATCAGGCTTAACATCTGCTTCTCCCATAAAGCTCTCATCAAAGAACTCTTTTTCTGCATCGGTTTCCGGCACATTAGTACCGCTGCTAATTTCACCGATATTATCTTCTACGGCAAGATCTGCGTTCTTAGAAAGGTCATGGCGCATGCCAACAGCAACCTCACCAACATATTCAACCTGCGGAGGGGCTACGCTATTCATAGCAGTATTAATAACATCTCTCTGCTCAGCGGTGATAAGATCCATGTTCTCAAACACCATCCTCTTGTGAACATTAGGCTTGCCAACTACTTTGATTCCTGAGAATCCACCTTTCAACCCTTTCTTCTGCATCCATTTGTAAAGGTCTTCTCCAGAAGCCATAGCTTCCATCTGCTCAGGCGTATACACCTCATAAAGCATTGTGTTAGCCGTTGCTCTGTAAACCCCACTACCAATATGAAACTTTTCCACGGAAATCTCCTTAACATGTGTTTAGTACATTTTATCATTATATAATATATACCACAAGGGCTATATTACCATATTTGAACCCCAGGCATCGTCGCCTTTGGAGTAGAACTGCTTAAATATTGAATCATAATTAAAACCGCTATCTGTTTCATCTCTCTTTACATTAAACCAATGAGCCTGAGAGAAGTGTTCACAGCACTGTATTATCATGGTCTGTGAATCAATTATATCATCATCATTCTTATTTGAATTAGGATTGTAATAGTTTAGCTGCATCTCTACGGCTCGGAACTCTGGTTGTAACTCTAACTGATTCCCCACTCTATTAGCGGGGTAAAGTATTCTCCGGTCATTCAGGAACGGGGCAAGGATACGAGAGAACTTAACAGCCTTCGCCGTGTTTCCGGTACTGATAGGTAATATCTTATAGTCTAACCTTCTTCTGTTCGCTGTCTCCCAATCTTTAACCTTTAACTGGATAACGGTCTGTAGGGCTGTCTGTAGTCCTGTCTCAATGCCAAAATACTTAGGTGCATACTGAACTTGTATCCTTATAAACTCTTCAGCCAGCTTCTCTGTTTTCAGCCGGACACCATAACTTCTCTCCAGAAACAAACACCTGGGGTCTCTCTTGTCCACAAACCCTATACTTATACCTGACTGGTCGCTGTGTTGGTGTGCAGTAGCAGCAGGGTCAAGAGCAGCGTAGTATTCCCTATGCTCTAATGGAACATGTTTAGCTATCTGTGCTGCATCATAAATAGGGTACGGAGCCTGGAATACTTTATCTGAAGCAGCTACAGGATCATTCTCCATCTGGGTAGCAAAGTTAGCATCACCCATCTTCCTCTTCAAATTAAGTAAATCTTTTTTCGTGTAAAGGTTATATATCGGTTTTCCTGAAGCATCCCAGCATCGTCTAATAACCGTATTCTCTTCTTTGAAAAACTTGTGCTGTATGATATGCCCATAAATATCATGTAGGTGATACCGAGTACCAACTACAATTTCTATAGCACTCTTATCTTTAACTACCTGTAACATCTGCCAAGCATCTATTATCTTCTCAATCTGGCTGGCCGAACGAACAACCTTATCATCCACAATATCATCATAGCAATGAACGTCATAGTGATGACCGGCGATATTATTATCAATACCCCATACATCTATCTGGCTTTCCTGAATACTACAATCTTCCGGCCTCTGCATAACTAACTGCGTACTATTGCTAACTTCCCATTCTTTAGGCGGCGGGACTACATCAGGCCATATCTCCCTCAATATCGGGGCAGACAGCATAGCCTTTATACTCTTAAGCTCTTTCTTCGCTAACCCACGGTTCAGTGAAAACAATGCGATTTTTAGCAGCGGATTTTTTAATATTAACCATATAATGAAAATCTTCATAATAGTAGACTTCATATGATTCCTTGGCCACAGCATCAACAGGTCTTGCATCCTCGATATGTCTCGGCACATTTGCCCATGCATAACAGGATCTAATCTTTTCCGGCCCGTCTTTAACTCTTTCCATTCTCCCACCCCCATCACTTTATC
>Ga0075116_10001137_pt1 | contig 12251 bp, 15 predicted proteins | sample AntAceMetag02UKC_FD_69786 | JGI IMG/M metagenome (GOLD analysis project Ga0075116, IMG submission 69786) | Saline lake microbial communities from Ace Lake, Antarctica- Antarctic Ace Lake Metagenome 02UKC | ecosystem: Environmental > Aquatic > Non-marine Saline and Alkaline > Saline | place...
TCCAGTTCTAGTTCTACTTCTTCTAGCTCTTCCTCAGTATCTTCTTCTGTAAGTTCTTCTAGTTCTATATCTAGTAGTTCTGAGTCTAGTTCTAGTAGTGATAGCAGTTCTAGTAGTATCTCTAGCTCCAGTAGTATTTCCAGCAGCAGTTCAGTATCTTCTAGTTCTAGCAGCAGCTCTATATCCAGTTCTAGTTCTATATCTAGTAGTTCTTCTGAGTCCAGCAGTTCCTCTACATCTAGTAGCTCTATATCTAGCAGTTCCTCTATATCTAGTTCAGCATTTAGTAGTCACTCTAGTGCATCTAGCTCTATATCTAGTAGCTCTTCTATATCTAGTTCTGTTTCTAGTAGTAGTTCTAATTCATCCTCAAGTTCAGAGTCCAGTAGTTCTATATCTTCTTCTGTAAGTTCTTCTAGTTCTATATCTAGTAGTTCTATATCTTCTTCTGTAAGTTCTTCTAGTAGTAGTTCTACTTCTTCTAGCTCTTCCTCAAGATCTTCTAGTTCTACTTCTAGTTCTTCTGAATCATCCTCTAGTATCAGCAGTAGGAGCAGTAGTTCTACTAGTTCTTCTAAGTCCAGTAGTTCTAGTTCATCTGCCAATGACTGGGGGTCTGTTTCTATAAAAGTTACAAGAAGAGTAAGCCAAGTAGGAGAGGAATTTAGACTTCAGGCCTGGGTGACTTCAACAAGTCTAAACATCCCTGGAGAGGTTTTCTTGTTTAGGGATACTCCTAATTACCCAGAGAACAGTCCTCTACCTTTCTATGTATTCCTTAAAACATGCTCTTATGCAGACATGATAAACTATCCTACTATAGATTCAACTTATGACACTATCTTCTATAGACAAAGAGGTCTAGATCTAACCTTTAAATCTCTAAATCAATTAAACACAGATTGGGAAGTCATAGATACTGCGCTACAGGCCCTTATAGAAGATATAGTAGAGACAAATGGAGCTACACCTACAACAACAGTGTATAATTACTAATGCTACAAACCACAGTACAAAAATTTAATGTAGGAGCTGCTTATAGTACTAAGCTAGTTCTCACAGTAGTAGCAACTGCTGGAGAGGACCCTAATGTATTTGTGGTAAGTAAAGTACAGATAGCGGGGTCATCCTCTTATGAGGAGACTTTTGAAAGTGTTGCATCTAAGGCAGACTATATAGAATATGGGACTACTCCCTCCACAACTGTCTTTTATAGAAAAGCCACTATAACTTTACTATTCACTCCAGGTACCGATGAGACTGAAGTATTAACTGAGATCTTATCTGAGATTGAAATCACCTCAACCCTACAAGATACAGATATAGTTATAGGGACTAGTTCATATACGTACACAGCTTCTGGGCATATTCCTTCCAGTTTTTACTTCCCCAATTTTGCATCATCAAGTGCTTCTTCTGTATCTAGCTCCAGTAGATCCAGTAGTTCTTCTAGAAGTAGCAGCTCCTCTATAAGCAGTAGCTCATCTAGTACTTCTAGTTCTAGCTCAAGTATTAGTTCAAGATCTAGTTCTAGTAGCTCTAGCTCTAGTTCTACATAGGAATAAGACAATGAGATATTTAATAGCAGTAGCTTTGGTTTGTTTAGTAGGATGTACCTCAACTAATAGGAACCTTTTTGGGGATAATATAGCAGGACAGAACGCTGAACTAGGAAAGAAGTCTGTAGAAGCCTCTATGCTGCTCTATAGGGACGCTGTAGCGACCTCTGAGGCCTCACAGCATATCCAAACAGCCACACAGTGTTTAAACCAGTCAGGCACCCTCCTAGGCTCTCTAGAGCAGACTGTACAAGTAGAAGCTCCTCAGACACATGAGAAGATAGTTCCACAGATAAGGCAAATAGATGCCTTATTAGGTAATACATCAGAAGAACTAGATCTTTTGGGTATAAAATTAGAAGCTCATAAACAGGCTATGGAGGAATTGGCTGCGTTCACACAGTTCACTGCAAAGGCAGCTCAAGGTAAAACTTATAGAAGTAAGACCAAGATCTTGATGTACCAGATCCTAGGTATTTCCATTATTCTATTCATCGCGGCTATAGCTTTAGCAGCATTTGGTCTCTTAGCTCCAGTTAGGACATTCCTTGGAGGACTTTTTGGCCTAGCCGCTAATCTCTCTAATGGAGGATTTAAAGCTATGCAAGAAACAGTAGCTGAGATGGCACATAAGGATGACTCAATTCCTTCTGAGAAATTGCATCCCTCTCTTAAGGCAGCTATAGTAAGCAAGAATTTGAAAAGTTAGTCGGTACCTAAGAGTGAGATGTTTATGAAACTCTCTATTGTAATGCCTTGTGAAAAAGATAGAGTGCCTCTATTAGAAAAAACCTTACAGAGATATTCTGAAATCATTGAATCAACAGAAGTAGAATTTATTCTTCCCTCCAGATCCCTTACAGAGATGTCCGCCCCTGGCTTTAATATAAAAGTTATACCATATATTTATGATGAGGGTGTGTTCAATTGTTCTATGGCTCTGAACCTGGGGGTTAAAAACAGTTCCTATGAGAATATAATTATTACTTGTCCTGAAGTAATACCTGCTCCAAATGTGTTAAAGGTTTTCAAAGAGAAGGGAAGAGGCAATTATCTCTGTACTGCATATGATTTAATGCCAGATGGCTCTATAGGGCCTTTACTTGTATCTAAGGACTTTAGGGGAGAGACTCCAGGATTATACTTCTTAGCTTTGTTTAAAAAGGAAGATATAGAATTTATAAATGGATGGGATGAGGGGTTCATGGGAGGGTATGCTTGGGAGGATAGTGAATATGGGGATAGATTTATCAGGGCCGGCCTATCCTTTGAGATATTAGAAGAGGCCTTGGCTTACCATCAGTATCACAAAAGAGGTATAGGGGATACTAAAATGTACTATGTAAATGAAACAAAGAAGCTGAAAAACGATTACAACGAGATTATAAGACCTAAGAAAGGACTACATTATGAAAAGTAAAGATGTATACAGCCCCTATAAATTTGCTCATTTTTTACCTAAGCTAAAAAGTATAAAAAAGGGAGAGATAGCCTCTCCTGTGAATATGCAGATAGATTTAACTAATAAATGCACCAACAAGTGTATTTGGTGTTATTACTTGATTCATGAACACTTAGATGACTTTAGTACACAGGACATTATACCATATAAAGATGCCATAAGAATCCTATCTCAATTTAAAGGTGCTGGAGGAAAGAGTGTGGAGTTTAGTCTTAAAGGGGATGAGTTAATACCTCTCTATACAGATCAAGATGGATTAACCCTAAAACCTATACAAGAAGTCATAGAGAATAAAATTGAGAAAAACTCTTTTACAATCCAAGATAATGGAAATGTTTCACAAGACGCCATAACCGATTTTATAAAACATAAACAAACAGAGCCGTTATGGAAAGTGACTTTAGATAGTGGTAGACATATAACAGTTACAAAATCTCACAGTATCTTTTTCTGGGAAAAGGGTAAAATTACATATAAGCCTCTAAAAGAAGCAAAGATAGGAGATAAAGTAGTATTATCTAATGAAAAATACCCTACTAAACATATCTCTATAAACTCAGATTGGGCCAGACTACTGGGATATTTTGTAGCAGAAGGGTGTTTTTCATTTCAAAGAAAGCATGTTCCACATGGCATACATTTTACTTTTGGATTTAATGCCCAGGAGCAAAAATATATCTCTGATGTGGCCAACATACTGACCACTAATGGATATAAAGCAGTAATTAGAAAATTTGATAATAAGACTAAGATTTCTGTTTGCAATAAAGAACTTACTGAAGATTTTTTAAAATTAGGTATAGGGGAAGGATCTAGGAACAAAAGAGTACCAGATTGTATTTTTAATGCAAATAAATCTGCTCAAATCAATTTTCTTACAGGGTTGTTTGCAGGAGATGGTAATTTTAGAGACACTCTGTATAGACAGTGTTCTAGAAACTCTTTGCATTTAAAAACCTCTTCTGTCCTTCTACAGAGAACTGTAGAATTTTTGTTATCTCAATTAGATATCTGGTGTACCCTATATGAAGGTATAAATTGTCCTAGAAGTATTGAGGGAAGATCTTTACCCGAAACTACATATTGTACCGTTAACATTCAAGGGAAAGATGAATTATTAAAATTAGAATCAATAATTAAATTTATGGGCAAAGAGCTTAAGTACAAAGACAGTAAGTATTCTCATACAACAAAACATAAAAAAATAGAACATATTAGTGAGAATGTTATTGTCTTGCCCATTAAAAAAATAGAAGAGGTAGATAAAGAAAAGTATGTCTATGATATAAGTGTAGGAGAGTCTCATAGATTTATCTCTAGTTTTGGGATTCTATGTCATAACACAGGAGGAGGGGAGCCTTTACTACATCCTAATTTCATAGATATAAGCTCTCATGCTAGAGATCTAAACCTAGAGAGAGCTTTAGTTACTAATGGCCAATTATTGACAGAGCCTTATGCAGAAGAAGTTTCAGATTATGCATGGGTTAGGGTATCTCTTGACTCTGCTACAGAAGAGTCATATGCTAAAATACACTGTTCCCCTAAAGAAAACTTTCATAAAGTACTAAGGAACATTAAATTATACATGACGAAGAAGCAGCCAGATTGTGTGTTTGGTATCTCAGCTATTGCAGATGAGAACAATGCCGGTGAGTTATCTCAAATTGCAGAGATAGCTAAAGATCTAGGTGCTGATAATTTAAGGATTAGTTTAGCCCACACTCCAAAGAAGGGATCAATCTTTGAGAACTGTTGGGATACTTTATTAGAGGAGATAGATAAAGCTAAGTCTCTAGAAGATGATAGTTTTAAAGTGTTCTCTTTTTCAAATAGAATAGCGGAGATAGAAAGGAAATCAAAAGGTGGTTTTTGTTATTATCATCACCTAACAACAGCAGTAGGAGCCAATGGAGCTGTTTACCCCTGCTGCTACTTTAAATACATCAACAAGTATAACTTGGGAAATCTACACGAGAACTCTTTTGAAGAGATCTGGAATGGAGATACAAGAAAAGACTTTATTGATAATGTAGCTTGTGATTGTACAGGGAGTTGTTGGATGGTTGAGAAGAATGCATTTTGCAGATATTTAATGCTAGATGAGACAGAGATACCACATTTGAATTTTCCATAAGGAGTTAAAATGGCTTTACCAGACACATGTGTTTTAGTTGATACAGATACTTCAGCAGCATCAGGAGGATACGTTCATACACCTAATGAGTGGCCAACTATATTCTTTAGTGAGTCAACAGAGGGTTCAGCCACTGTTACACTTAAAGATAGAAGTGGGGATGACTATGATTTAACAGCAGGTACCTATACCGTTACCTTAAATGTTAAAGAATTCTGTACAGATGCCGGTCCACAAATAACCAAAGAATGTACTATTACACCTCCAAGTACTGTTTCTGTAACTCTAGAGGCCGATGACTTACCCTTTGCAGGAGTATGGATTGGAGAATTTACTGTTACAGATGATGATTCCTCAGATAAAGTGATTGCCAGATTTAGAATGTATTTAGATGTATCTTTAAATTACACATCTACAAATGCTAGTTACTGCCCCTTAACTGTGGCTGAGATCCGACTTCTAATAAGAGATAGACATCCTGAAGAGAATACCTTCCTAGAAGAAGTAGAGTTCTCGGATACAGAGATAGCTTTCTCTATCAGGAGACCTGTTGATATCTGGAATGAATCCCTTCCCCCTATTATGAAAACATATACACCTTTGACTTTTCCCTATAGATATCACTGGTCTGAGGGAGTAATTGGAGAACTATATAGAATGGCCTCCTTTAATCTGAATAGAAATGATGTAGATGTAGCAACAGGGGGAGTAACAGTAGATGACAAAAGAGCTGATATCTATCTAAAGCTCTCTGAAGAATATATTAGTAGGTATAAACAATGGGTCATGAGTACTAAGTATTCTGTTAACATAGGAGAAGGCTTTGGGAGAACTTCCATAGGTTATTTTTAATGAGCACCAACCCTATTACAAAAGTATATGTCACAGAATCTCCAACAGATAGGTCTAAACTTATACAATGGAAACTGGATCCTTCTTTCCCTGAGCTTACTAGTTATAGTTTCTATATAGAGACTGCTAGGGCAACTGATCCAAGTTGGACTAGGTTAAATCCTTCAGCGCCTATTGTAGATATGTGTTGGTATAGTGACCCTACTGTGTATAGATACAACTATAGACATGACCTCTACTATAGAGTTGTCTTGGATGATGGAGGAACAGAGTACATCTCAGAGGCCAGTAATGTGAGAGGTACTTTGGATAAAACAGAGAGAAGAATGGTTAGAGCTGCTCTTGTTAATGAATATGAGAGATTTACTAAGTGGCATGTAGGAACTATAGGCTGGCTTCTAAAGAAGAGGATATATGGTACTGCTTGTACAGCATGTGCAGATTTTGATCTACCTAATGATGGAGGATTAGCTTCTTGCTCTACCTGTTATGGTACTGGGATTGTAGGAGGGTACTACCAAGGTTATCCTTATTATGTAGACTTCACAAAACTAGATGTACATGACAAAGATATAGTGATCCCTTTTGGTACAGAGGATAATCCTGAACTATTGGGTAGATGTATAGCGTATCCTATATTGTCATCTCAAGACCTATGGGTAGAAAAAGACACCAACAAGAGATACGTTATAAGGCAAATCCAGACACTGGCAAGAATAAGAGATACTGTTATATCTTATACAGCAGTTTTTAAAGAGTTGCCTGGAACAAGAGTGGAATATGACGTACCCGTTTATGGAGATACAGCTCTGGTAAGCGATGTAGAAACAGAGTGGCGAAATGCAGTAGACTATAATCTGTAAGTGCATACCTGTGCACCTGAAAGGATAATATGAAAAACTTCCCAAAAGTAACTGTGGTTACTTTAGTAAAAGACAACACTGAACTGACCTTTAACTTCCTAGACTCTCTTAACAAATACACAAAGTATCCCAACTTCAATGTACTTTTAGGAGATACCGGGTCTACTAAAGAGAATCTAGAAGCCCTCAAGGGCACTGTCTCTATTTCAGAAGCCTTAGATATTTCTATAGTTGAACTAGGGGAATACTCTTATGGCAAAAACATGAACAAGCTGGTAAGAAACCATTTGCCCGATGACACTCAGTATGTGTGTTTCATGGATAATGATATAGACTTATGTAATGACTGTATCTCAATTTTCATGGATGTGGAGAGAAGGGAAGAGAAAGTGGCTACATACACCCCTTGTCTTCTATTTAAAACAGGAGAGGTGCAGTGTACCGGTTATATGGTAGAAGCCTATGAAGATAAATCTCATAGACTTATGTTCCAAAATTTCAATGTACATAACTCAGATGTCCACACTCAATTTGAAGTATTATCTGGTTGTGGTTCTTTGATGATGGTGAATAGAGACATCTTTGAAGACCTTGGTGGTTTTAACCTAGGGTATAAACACTGCTTATACGATGTAGATCTATGTATTAGAGCTGCAATAGCAGGATATAAGAACTTATGTCCGGGATATGCCTCGGCAAAACATTTCTTAGCTCAAACCAGAGGTAAAGAGAATCTGGAGGAAGAGTTCTCATTTGATATGACAAGGCTGTCTAATCTAATATATGCTTTTCCTGATGAATTAAATCCATTACTAACACATAAAGAGAGAGTTCTAAATAAAGCTGATTGGGGCATTTATAATACTTCAGAGTTAAGCTCTAATTATGAGGGACCTCAAATCTTCCATTTCCAAGATATCTCTATTGCAGAGAATATGGAAAAACAAATGGACTTTGAAACACGGTATAATTTAAAGAGTAATGATGGGAAATTACATATAGTAGGATTTGGACATGATAATGGATGCGGGTATGTGAGACTAGATCTCCCAGCCAAGTATATCAATAGAAGACCAGATATGGAAATGTTCACTACACAAAAGATGTGTCCTGAATTAGCAAACTGGGGACATGTGTTTGTATGGGAAGCTCCTCCACCAAATGACTTCTCTCCTATGAGAGATATCTTTGCAGAGTATAGTGTCCCGCAGATGGTGGAGATTGATGACAATTACCTAGAGATAGATAAGTTTAATAAAGCTAAATATATGATTCCAGAGGAACTAGTTTCAGAATGGTTCAATAAGTGTGGAGTATTTACAACTACTAGAGATAGTCTAAGAGACTTCTATATTTCTAAGTATCCTGATATGGAAGGACATACTCTACCAAACTGTGTAGACCATGAAGTGTTCTTGAATGCCTTGTATGACACTTCGGACACAGGCCCTCTCAAATTGGGATGGATGGGATGTGATTCTCACTTCTCTGATTTATTAGTAGTAACCCCTGTCTTAAAGAGACTACAAGAAGAGTATGGTAGAGAGTTAGATATTACCTTATTTGGCTGGGATGGTAAATTACCCAACAATGTACCTTTCAAATATAATGGTACTGATAATGTTATGGATGGAATAAGATTTACACATATCCCTTATGTACCTATTCAAGAGTATCATAGTTTTATCCAGACTCTAGGCTTAGATGTAATGTTTCTCCCCTTAGCAGATATAAACTTCAACAACAATGGTAAAAGCCCTGTTAAGTTCTTAGAAGCCGCATCAGCTAAGATGCCATGTGTTGTCTCAGATAGCTCTGTATTTAACTTCTTAACCCATGGAGAAGATGCTTTACTTTGTAAAACAGAAGAAGATTGGTATACTAATATTAAAGCTATGCTGGATAATGCAGAGCTAAGAAGAAAGATCAGTGCTAATGGATATAACACAGTCATGAATAAGTTCTCTATGGAGAATAATGTAGACAAGTGGGTAGATGTTTATACTCAATTAGCTACAAGTAAGTACAAACAATATAAGAGAGAAGACTAATGCCTTTATTCGCAGAACCAACATGGTCAGGAAGTATACAAGCCTATCCTGAGAGTTTTTTTGATAATGAGGATATAACTCCGTTTCAGATAACTGGAGCTATAGTGAGATTACTTCAATATCAGTTTGGATATGTAGATAATATAGATAACCCCTTACTTAAGGGATATATATGGACAAATAATGGAGCAACTTCAAAGATACTAATAGGCCCTTCCTTTATGCGCAACGACGAGACTACTTCTGCTAAACCTGGAATCTTTGTAGAAAGACAGGATCTAGAGGCTACTACTATAGGGGTAAGGTATTTGAATGTTCAAGCAGAGTCCTTATCTACTCCTTTTGCAACAGGAAACTACAATAAGCATTTAACAGGAAAACATCTTATACTATGTGAAGGCATCTCAGGCACAGAAGCAGAGTTATTAGCTGAAGAGGTATTTACTAGGTTTATGCTAATGTCTCCTATATTAACATCTGATTTCAATTTAGACACAATAGATGTCAAGGGATTGGGGAAACAAGTGCCTAAGCCTAAACAAGCTTCTACCACTTTTGTCTCTTCAGTAGTTATAGCCTGGCAGAAGACATATAACTGGTCTATTGTAAATGAAGAACCGGAGCAATAAAGTTGTTGAATAGTTCAACTAAAGAATATATAGTATAGGTAGATAGTCTGAAATATAGACTAAACAATAGGAGATTACATTATGGCTTTATCAGTTGAAGGATATTGCGGCGTTCAAATTGAATTTGATCAAGATGGCGCTGGAGCAAAAGACGTGGCCACTGCTTCCTCAGTAGAGGCTAGTTGGCAAACACCTGCATCTCTATGGGATGATGGGGTATCAAAGTATATTTTCTGGGGAGACACCACAGGGCAATTCCAGGCATTTGACTTACAAACTACTGCTGAATATGGAACTGCTTCTACAGTCTATTCAGCATTCAGTTCTGGAGCAACAGGGGGAACAGGTACTGTTTTCTTCCCCAAGGGAGCAGCAAAGATTGTCTGGCATTTCGTAGCCAACTTATTTGACATGAATGTTAAAGCACGGAGACTTAAACAGCTTGGTGACATTTATGCTATGGAAGGTGCTTGGCAGTGGCAGATCTTAGAAGCTAATGCAGGCTAATACTGGACAATAAGGAGATTATTTAAATGGCATATACAATTGTTAGTTCAAATCCATCAGTCACTAGTGATGACTTTCCACAGACTGGATATATTGTTGGTGTAAACCTTCAGTGGTCTAATAACCTGAGAAAGATCCCTACACTTGGTGGATCTAAAAATGTACCCGACATTCCAAAGGGTCAGATTTCTGTTACTTTCCTAGTACCCCCAACAGGGCTATGGTCAGGATATACAGATCTCTGCGTCACCGGCTCAACCAAAGTCGTGGATATTAATGGAGCTAAATACAACAACACCTATAGAACAGGTGGGTCTTTAGCTACCCAGGAATTCGGAGAAGGTCTTAAAACAGTTGCTGTTACACTAGTTTATAGTGTATTCGGTGAGTGCTCTGGCTAATAGCTAGAAAATTAAATGAGGAATAGTGAGGTTGTTATTTGTAATATAGTAGCAACCTCACTTCCACATAAGGGAAAGCATGGCATTATATACAGGTACTTTAGGATTCACTTTAGCAAATGTAGAAGGACCTACTGCTGATCCCACTCCCTTTAGCGTAGTAATTCCTATTTTTTTAGAATCATTAGCTATTAAAAGTGACATTTCTTTTAGATCTATTCCTTATGTGGAAAAGGTAGGATCTTATGCTCCATCCTTAGAGTTTTATCAGGCAGCAGTCCCTGGAGGGGGTTCTATAGCTTTATCGGGACTATTTGCAGCAGATCCAACTACAGCATCCCCAGCTACAGCAGCAGGAGCCAAGAAGGAATCTAGAGCTAGGGCTTTTGCTGCCTTAAAAATAGTAGGGCAGGAATATACTCCGCACCCAACCTCAAAACCAGCTGGTATGTATAAGATGACTTTAACAGTAACAGATTCTACAGGGGAATCTGGAGCCCAAACTCTTACAAAAAACATGTATGGAGCCTTTTGTACTGGAGCTACTTTAGTGGCAGAGCAATTTGGTGGATGTATGTTATACAGAGGAACTTTAGTATATAAGTTCAAGTTTATGAGAAATGTAGCAATCTAGGAGAATTAAATGGAAACAGAAGAAGAAGAAGTGGAAAAAGAGATCAAGTGTGAAATTTGTGAGCATGTATTAGGTAAAGATACTGTGGTAGATGAAGACGATGTTAAAGAGTATGTGAGGAGCATATTAGGAAATACTACATTTACAAAGAAGTATTCTGTTTTCAAGGGAACACTGGATGTTACTTTTAAATCCTTAACAGCTATGCAGACAGAGAATCTTAATTCAGCTTTATCTTCTATATTCAAAAATACAGAAGCTGGAGATGAGGCTATACATATAGACAAAGGTGCCAAGTATAAGCTAGTTTATTACTTAGCTGAATATGGTGACAAGAAGTTTGAACCTGTGCCCCCTAGTATTAAGGTGGAAGATTTAGAGAAGTTATACCAAGAGAGACTTGGAGGAGTCAACTCTAATCTTGTAGAGCTTTTTATAAAGGTGCTTATAGAATTTGTTAGATTACAGAAACTCTTAGTAGAGACTGGACTTGACTCAAATTTTTGGAAGGGCGCTGGACTTCATTAGTTTTAGGCGCCCTGTCTCGCAATATGATTGACTTTTCCAGTATAACTAGAGACGATCCATCTAGTATACTAAGAGAGTCTCTAATATTGAAGTCTACAGAGATAGAGAAGAGATTGGCTTTTAAGCAATTTAAGATGTCATGTCAGATAGCTAATTTTTTGGACTCTTCTTCTAATTTAACGGATAGTGAAGTAGATACAGCTTGTAATGAGTATTTGGATTTACAGCTTCCTTGGCAACATGAGCTAAGAGAGGCTTCTCTAGAGCAGAAGAATCCAGGATTGGCATCGTTTCTAGATCAATTTAAACAGGTTCAAAATGAAGAATCTCCTGAAGGATAGTTTAAAGTTTTTGTTCTCTGAGCAGGAACTTGCTTTATTCATCCTACTTTTAGCAGAATCACTTTTGTCCTCTACCTTATCTGAAGATGCTGAATTACTTAGGGCTAAGAAACAGCTTTTAACAGAAGAGTTTGAAGAGTCCCTCCCTTTAGAGGACTACATCCTATCTAGTAGGAAGAATTTAACTTCTCAGAGAATCCCCCAGCTTACAACTGTCCTTCCATTCATAGAAGATGACATAACTACCCATAGCATCTTCACAGAGATGCCAGAGAGATCTTTACAGA
>Ga0075116_10001140_pt1 | contig 12231 bp, 23 predicted proteins | sample AntAceMetag02UKC_FD_69786 | JGI IMG/M metagenome (GOLD analysis project Ga0075116, IMG submission 69786) | Saline lake microbial communities from Ace Lake, Antarctica- Antarctic Ace Lake Metagenome 02UKC | ecosystem: Environmental > Aquatic > Non-marine Saline and Alkaline > Saline | place...
AGCCAACCTGTCCAGAGCCGACCTGTGCAGAGCCGACCTGTGCGAAGCCAACCTGTACGAAGCCAACCTGTACGAAGCCAACCTGTCCGGAGCCAACCTGTCCGGAGCCAACCTGTCCAGAGCCGACCTGTGCAGAGCCGACCTGTGCGAAGCCAACCTGTCCGGAGCCAACCTGTCCGGAGCCAACCTGTCCGGAGCCAACCTGTCCGGAGCCGCCGGGGTGTTTTGGAACGTGGCCCCACCATCAGGTTCTTTTCTGGCATGGAAGAAAGGCGCTAATGGATCGGTAATAAAATTGAAAATCCCCTGGTATGCCCGCAGGGTAAGCCCAATCGGATATAGAAAATGCAGGGCAGAACTTGCCATTACGCTGTCAATTAAAGACCGCAACGGGGCAACTATAAAGGAATGTAAAAATTGGAACGACAGCTACACTTATAAATACGAAGTTGGCAAGTTTCAGGGCTCCCCAAACGGATACGACGCAAGCAGGTCAAGCGATTGCCTACCAGGCATACACTTTTTTATGACAAAACAAGAAGCGATGGAGTGGAATTAACCCATAGCCAAAGCAGAATAACCACAACAAAAGGAGGCTGAGTGCTTCACGGATGGCCTGATTAGGGAATTCTAGGGTCATCCTTAAAACTCTCAACCCGGAGGAAACATGGAACTCATCTATAAAGCTCTGACACGCTTCTTTTTAGAGACAATCTGCTTTGCTGGTATCGTGGCATGTGTTGTCTTAATGATGCTTCTCTACGAGCCGCCAGTGCCGCCCCCGGAGCAAATGAATTATTCACAATCATGGGTATCGCCGAGTGAACGCACGTTTACTGAAAGTTGGATACTTAAGGAGGGGAAATGACTGAATTTAAGGTAGGGGATATAGATGATATCCGATGCCAAACGTGTTCAAGGCGCAACCAGCCAGCAGACGAAGAACCGTGCAAGTGGTGCTTGCCAAACTTCCCCGATTATCCAGCATGGAAACCAATCAAGGAGGAGCCGGTGAATGAATTTAAGGTAGGGGACAGGGTTCGGGTTTCCAATATCGAGCTTACAAACTACGGCAGGTCTGGAAAGATTGAACTTATAGACGGGCCAACCTACCGCCTCTCCGGGGTTGGTTGGTATTCACGGGAGAACCTTGAACTAATTAAGGAGTCACCAATGCAATACGAATCAACCGGCAACGCAATAAGCCTACAGGCAATCGAGGAAGCTGGACCGAAAAACTGCGATGAGTTTCAGCGGGGGTTGGAGCGGTTTGCGCTTCTGGCAGCGAAAAAATGTAGGGCGAGTTTTTACAAGTTTGGATTTGCCGAGAATCTTGAGGCCCGGATCGTTATGAAGTGCACCGCCCAGATCCCCGGAGCCACCAAGTTCCTTTTGGACAAGGGGTTTATCAGGGAGAAGCGGCCTGCGTTTGATCCTGAAAAGGTTGCGGTCAGTGTAACTGATGGCACGGCCACCATAACCTATGTGGGCCCCTCGTCCTGCGCGCCTTGGTCCTTAGCGACAATATCCGCCAACGGTCTCCACTTGTGTAATGGGATGACGAGCGAAAAAGACTTCCCCACACAAGGCGGACGCATCAAGGTAATCGCATGAGCGAAACCCCCCTAAAATGCGACGGCGTTAACCTGATATTCACCCACCATACCGACGATGGCGAAGTGATAATAGATGCTGTCCGATTGGCCTCCGAGCAGGACACAATGGAAGACGAGGACTTTATCGACCTGCTGCAATCCGAGGCTGATTATTTACGGGTGACGCCTATTAGGGTGAGGCTGAACCCGGTAACGTGTGTGGAAGCGGAAAGGGAGGCGGTCTAATGGAACTTGAAAAAACGCTGGAAAAGATGACGCAAGAGTTGATGGATAAAACAGGTTCGTCGGTCAACATCACCATTGACGCATGGACGTTCAATCATACCGCTGGTTTGGATATGAGATATCAGCTTTATTTCAGCCCCGGTCTTGACGGAACAGCAACCACGCGAGATGGATTTAAAACGTGGCCCGAACTCTTTAGGCGATACAGGGAGTTGATGGCTACTGACGACATTGCCGGGCTTGAAACCCCAAATAGCGACAACATAGAGGAGGCAGCATAATGGATGCACAGACAGAAACAGTTGAACCCGAAGTTGTTAACGAAAAGGCAGTTGCCTTGGCAGAGACGGGCGGCAATGAACTGGTCAAGTACGCAATGGGGAAAGGGGCCGACATTGCAACCCTGAAGGAACTGATGGCATTGCAGGAAAGGGACGATGCCAACAAAGCGCGGAAAGCCTACCACAAGGCAATGGCGGCGTTTAAAGCAGACCCCCCGACAATCGAGAAAACCGCCGAGGTTGATTTTAAAAACAAGGCTCAGGTAAGAACCCACTATTTCCATGCCGACCTTGCCCTTGCCGCTGAAGCCATTTCAATCAGCATGGGGCAACACGGCCTTTCCTTCGGATGGAAGACCCCGCAGGAGGGCAACACTGTAACCGTGATATGCACAATCACCCATGAATTAGGCCACAGCGAGTCAACGTCCATGACCGCTGGCCCTGATTTGAGTGGAGGCAAAGATGCCATACAGGGTCTAAGCTCAACAGTCACCCGCCTTGAACGCTACACCCTACTTGCCCTGACCGGCCTTGCGGCAAAGGGGCAGGACAAAGAAGACCCGCCGGATGCTGATCCCGACACCTACAAGATTGACCAGTGGCTTGCCCGCCTACAGGAATGGATTGACACAGACGGAATAACGTCAAAGGAGTTGGCTGGGTTCTGGGGGCAAAATGAAGCAAGGGTAAAGAAAGACCTGCCCCGGCCTGCCGATTCATCCAAAATCCATGAAGCCTGGCAGGCGGCCGTGGCTGAGTTGCAGAAGAAAGAGGCAACATGATAATCAACGACGATCCCCAGGGCAGTGAGCAATGGTTTAAGACACGTTGCGGCATACCCTCAGCCTCAAACTTTGACAAGATCATCACCACAAAAGGCGTACCGTCAAAGTCTGCCCTAAAATACTGCTACACTTTAGCGGGCGAACGTATCACCGGGAAAAAGGAAGATACGTTTCAGTCCTACGCAATGTTGCAGGGGATTGAGCGGGAAGCGGAAAGCCGCCGGGTCTACGCAGAGAAACACAATGTCTACATGCAACAGGTCGGCTTCTGCACTTCGGATGATGGGAAATACGGGGTGAGCCCTGACGCGCTTATTGGTGGGGTTATTCCGTGGGAAACGAAGGGGCCAACCCTGGCCGTTCATGTTGAATACCTGCTGGGAAAGAAACTCCCGACCAAGTATTTCCAACAATGCCAGGGGGCTCTATTTATTAGTGGGGCTGATCACGGCATATTCACGTCATATTATACGGACATGCCGATGCTTGAGGTTGTGGTTGAGCCTGATATTCCGTTCCATAGGGCTCTTTACTCAGAGCTATTACGCTTCTGCGACGACCTGGACAAACTAACCGAGCAACTACGGAAAGGATAACAATGGAAATCTTAGGGGAAACAAGCAATGGTTTCATCGTAAACATGCGAAAGTCTGAACTCGAACAATTAACCGGGTATTATTATGGCAGGGACAAGACCTTCCGAGTTGGAATGAAGGTTAAGGTTGAGAGCCTCTACATGCAACTCAGGGCGCTCACCCAGCAAGACGCCGCGGTAAAAAAGATGGTCCACACGCTCAAAACTGCCGCCGGGATGCTTGAGAAAATTGACCCCGTATTTTTCGAGGAAACCAAAAAAGAATAGCCGAAAGGGGATAACAAAATGAGCAAAGACCTGGTGACCATCGAAAAAAGCAACGTAATCGCCCTGATTTCAGCGGGCGGTCTTGATCCGCTGATTGAAAAGGTGCGGGTCGCGGCTATGGCGCACGTTCCGATATTGGAAACCGAAAAGAGCCGCAAGGCCATAGCCTCAAACGCATATAAGGTTTCACTGTCCAAAACCAGCGTCACCAAAATAGCAAACGCCCAGATCGCAGACGATAAGGCCAAGGTTAAAAAGTTTGTGAGCGAGGTCAAGCGGTTTGAACGGGAGTTGGATACCATCAGGGATGATGCCAGAAAGCCTCTTGACGAATGGGAAGTGGCCGAGAAGGTGCGGCAGGAAGACGAACTATTGCAGCTTTCATGGGCCGAGGCCATTATCGAAAACGCCCGCATGGACGACCTGATAAAGCGGGAAGCCGCCCTCAAGAAACGCGAAGCCGAGTTGCAGGCCCAGGAGGATGAACGGGTTGCCAAAGAAACAGCCGAGCGCGAAGCCGAGGAAGCCAAGGCCGAAAAAGAGCGCCTTGAAAAAGAACGCATTGCCCGGGAGGAACAGATCAAAAAAGAAGCCGCCGAAGCTGCCAAACTGGAAACCGAACAAAAGGCCAAAGCTGAGCTGGACCGGGTGGAACGCGAGAAGCAGGAAGCTATCGACGCAGCCGAGAAAGCAAAGCAGGACAAAATTGATGCTGAAAAGAAAGCCGCCGCCGATAAGATAGAAGCGGAAGCCAAGGCCAAGGCCGCCCAGGAAGCCGCCGTTAAAGCCGTTAAGGAACAAGCCGACCGGGATGCAGCCGAGAAGGAACGCAAGCGCCTGGCAGACGAGAAAGCGGAGAAGGCCAAGGCCGATAAGCTTGCGGCCAATAAAGCGCACATGGGGAAAGTGGACCGGGAAGCTCTTGCCGAATTTGTCAACGCTGGATTCAGTAAAGCGGACGGCAAGAAAATCGTTTCCCTGGTAGCCGAGGGGCTTATCAAGCATGTTACGGTAAACTACTGATATGAAGTTCAAACTCATCAGCGACAAAAACAGGCGAATCAATCTCGATATGGAGAAGATCAATCTCTATGTCTCCCGCTGGAAACCGCATACGCCGATTGATTTTGAGGTAGTCCGCAAGCAGTCCACCAAATCGACACCCATGCGGTCCTATTATTTCGCAGCCGTGGTCAAGGTTTACGGTGAGTATCTCGGGTACGATGCTGATGAAATCCTATTGCTCCACAAGCAACTCAAGATAGTATTCTTTCAGGTACAGCCCGACAAAAAGGGCGTTCACAGAAATAGGGATATCCCGTCAGTGTTCGGGAATGAATCTGAGCTACCGATTGAGACAAAGACCAAGTTTTTAGAATGGGTGATTCGGTGTGCATCTAAGGACGGGTGCTATATTGAACCATCGGAGAGCTAAATGGAAAAAATAATCATAGAAAACAGAACAGATATGAGCTTGGAAGATGCTCTGTCATTCGTCAAACATGTCATATCCGATGGCCGAATTTCAGAGACAGCCAAGGGTAAACAGTATTGTTTCTGTACCACTTGGACAGACGGAACGATAGTCTATGCCCACAAGAATCAAAAGAGCGATAGATTTATTGTAACCATATAACAGGGGGCGGTATGAATGAAATAAAAGTAGGGGACACGGTGAGAGTTGATTTCAACGATGCAAGGTCAACCCTTTCACATAAAGCAGAGGTCGTACACGTTCCGGTTGCAACGGGTGACGGTTGGATCTTTAAAGATTTGGTAACGTGGGACATCCACTATGTTTCGGAGGGTTGCACCGTGACAAGGAGGATTAGAGAGCAATGACACCCAACCCAAAGCCATACCTACCATGCCCGAAGGAAAAGCCCTACCGCAGCAAGAAGCACCGAAAGGCTGTTGAAAAACTTCCCTGCTGTGCCTGCGGTGAACCATATTCCGATAGGGTAGCGCACCACGAAAACCCCGTAGGATGGGGAACGATGGCCGGGAAATGCGATGATGACCGGTGCTTGCCGATGTGCCAAAAGTGTCATCTGTGGAGGCACCAATACGGCAGGGATACGTTCTGGACGCAGGTAGGCAAAGATCCTGAAAAGTTGATCGAGGAAACCAACCGGATGATTTTGGGATGACCTGCCAGAGAATACATAACGGATTCATCTGCGATTTTGCAGAATACCGCAATTACATATGTCTTGAGCATACAACCTATCTATTTGAGTTCGGCAATGTCTGCGGCCCCGCATGGTTCACGGCTCCCGGTGATCAATGGATTGACGTTGAATGCAATGGGCATCTTTCATTTTTGTGGGATATTTTTGAGGCGTGGCAAGCAGATTATAACCAATAACGGCCAAGATACGGAGGCGATAATGGATAAACTGAAACGATATAATCATTATGGCGAGGATGGTTTCAAATATTGCATGTCTGAAGATGTAGCCGCCCTGGAAGCCAAGAACGCCGAACTTAGAAATGAGCTTGCAGACAGGCTTGCCCCCGATGAAATCGAATCAATCCTTGACGGCAATGCGGCGTTTCTCGAAAAGCGCCATGCTGAATGTGATGCGATTAAAGCCAAGAATGCCGAGCTTGTGGCTGCAATCAAGGATTGGTTGTCATGTGAAGATAGCCCGCAAGAGTGGATGCGGTGCAGGGATAAAGCGAAACGTGCCCTGGCAAAAACCGAAATGGAGGGGCAATGACACAGGCAGGGTATAATCCCAATGGCCCGAATGAGTGGCTTGAAGCAATCCACAGCCAAGACATAAGCGGCCTTGCTCGTCAATGCCCAAAGTGCGGAACCGTAGCCCACCATGAAATCAAGGGGCGTAAGGCTCAGTGGGTTGAATGCCCGATATGCGACTTCGGGTTTGAGGTTAAAAAGTATCGGCGGGGCGAACGACCAACCCCCAACAAGACCGGAGGCGATAATGGATAAGAAAATGTGGATTTTCACGGGCTGCGGCAATTGCGTTAAGGGATATTACCCGACCGGAAGCAACGACCTGCACTGCCTCGACACGAAAAAGGTGGTTGATGAGTATGGCGAGTTTCCTCCCTGGTGTCCCATTCCTAATTCAACGGTAGCCGCGATAGAAGCCAAGAACGCCGAGCTTGTGGCTGAAATCAACTCAGTCAAGGCCCTGCACAACGGGTATGACCCCGAGTGCCGAGCGGCGATGCCCACCCTGAAGAAACCAGCGTCGCTGAAGGGGGCCGTTGAAAGCCTATTAGAAGAGGCTGACATTGATGTGATAGCCGCTATTGATAAACAGGTTGACTACGAAGACCGAGCCGCCCGAGCCGAAGAAATGGCGCGGGTGTTTGCTGGTGAGTTGGAGGCTAAGGGAACTCCATAAGGTTTGAATAGCCCCAATCCAAAGGAGATGTGATTATGGAATTTAGCTATGTAAACATCGTTGGCAAGGGTTGCGAAGGGTGGCTAAACCTTTTCTTTGGAGAATACTGCATTGCACTTGTTAGAAACGTTGAGCTGGCAGATGAAATAAGAAAAGTAACGCCGGACAAATCATAGCCTTTCCACGCAACCAGAAAACAGGCAAACACTACTCCAATTTTATCAGGATATCAAACATTTAGCAAATCGGCAAGGAGGACCATGAAAACTCATAAATCGCTCGGAAAAGTTTGCTGCACACTGCTTTCAATCGCGGTCATCTGTGCTATCTTTCTGGCTATGTCGATGTTTGGGGGGTGTGCTTCGATTGAACCAGACATCTCATATCGTAAAAGCTGTTGGGAGGTTGCTCTCGGTGCTGCTGCCGGGGCAAGATATGAATTGGGTGTGGACAAGAAGCATATCCGCATAGGCATTGATGATAGCGCCATGCTCAGGGTTAGTCGCAGGATAGTTGGGCATGCCTGGTGTGAGGTATTTTACAAGGGCAAGTGGCATCGAATTAGCGATAAGGGTCCGTGGTACACAGACAGCACTTGGCATGATCAATTTACAGCCGACCGGTATTATACATTTGATAATGCGCTTTTGAGGGCTATGACATTTGGACCCAGGAAAAAAGAATAGGACAAGCACGGCCCCCAATCCAGGGGGTAATTAAGCGCCCTTAACCTTAATCAGCAGTGCACCGAATAACCCACTTGCCATTACAGCCTCGGGGCCTTTCAATTTAAACCCGCCGACAATAGCGATAAGGCCGATGGTTAATATAATGTAAATAAAGTTATCCAACTCTTTTTCAAACAATTTGTTCCACATGTTATTCACCCTATATTTATAATTTCAATAGAAGCGCCCCCACCGGACAATATGGCCCTTGAAACCTGTGGATACAGTCTGGTATAGGCTTGCCGAGAAGACCCGAGGAAACCGTCCCCCGCGGTGTTATTGTTGATAGAATCACCAACCAAGAGACAGCCTTCAGTATGACCACGCTTATTCCCGGTATGGATGTAGACAAATTCGAAATCAGGCACCCCGAGAATCCATAGCATGCCCTTGTGTATATCCGGGTATTTTGCAGCGTATTTCTTGGTCATCCCGCCCGCGTTCCTTAACTCGACGGTGTAGGTTCCATCCGGTATCCGAGTTTCCCCGGCTACCTTTTTATCTCGCCTGGTATCTTCCAGGGCAAAACATTCAAATGTGCCGTCGATGTACAATGCCCCCAGGGTGCTTTCCTTTCCGGTGCTGATTCGTCGGAGGGTGAGTTTCATGGTGAAATGCTCTTTCCAAGCAACCCAGACAGGAACCCGCCGAGCAGCCCCAAAGCAGAGGCAACGCCGGTATCAATCTTCTTGCGGGCTTTTAGCTTGTTAATTTTACCGTCCACCGAGGCAATGTGTTTTTGACAAAACGCCTTCTGGGACTGTATCGTTTTGAATAGGATCCAGTTTTGATCATCCGGGGCCATGTTCTGAAAGGTCTCTTTGTCGATTGTGACTTCTCCATTCTCGCTCATTTGACACCCCGATTAAGGCGTGACATCCGTTTCTCAGCCATTTTCAACTCCAATCAAGTTGATATTGGTTAGGGTCCGCATGTCATGCCTCACTTTTTTGTATTTGCGGTAAGCCTCTGTTCCGCTGCCTGCGCCTGTTCCGCTGATTGATTCAAAACCTGACTTACATATTGGGCTTCCATGTTTGCCGCCCTCAGTTTCTCTTTCAGGCCGATATATGTTGCAATGGTCAGTTGGTCTTTTGTGCGCTCAAGTTCCCCGTATGGTGCTTTTTTCTTTGACATTAGACCCCCATTTTAACCGTGTTATCATCATTCGTATCAGAGTACAACTCACCGGCTGCTGCCCCTGCGTCTGCTTGGTCGGTGCCTGATTTCATACCAGCGGGGTGTATGCCGCCATCAGGCGCAATCTTGAGTCTCTCCGTGCCGGTAACGGTGATTGTATTTACTGCCGTAAAAAAGGAAATTTCTGTCGCTGCATTAGTAGCGCCGACTCCACCACCTATACGTAATCTACTCGTAGTAGCGTTTGCATCCACCGCAAGCATAGCGACCGGCTCTTGCCCGACAGTATAGTGTATGGCCCCCATAACCCCAAATTTTCTTGTGACATTTGTTCTGGTAGCTTCCCCGATGTCAGCCCCAAGCACAAGGTCAAGGGAGCCACCAACCGCATTCGATATATCTACGCCGCCTGTAGTTGTTTTTGGAACCGCTACAGCCCCGGCCCCCACAAGCATGCGCTGGGATGCGTCGATAACTGTTGCAAGGCTTCCACCCGTATAGGTTTGCAGGTTATCTGCGGCTGATTCTACAAGATAAGTATTGCTTCCGGCATCAAGATACAGTTTTTTGGTTGCCGCTATTTTTACATCATCCGATAGCGTTGTGATTCCAGTAACGCCGAGGGCACCAGACATACTCACTGAGCCATCAGCCGCAATCCTGAGTCTCTCCGTCAGATCATCAGCGCCAACCCCTGCCGCTGTTGAGAATACTAATGCCCCACCGATTGAATCGGCGGCCGGGGCAGCATCGTCTACTTCGACACGAATCCTTGCCGATATTGTATTAAAATTATTTCCATCAGAGCCTATGAAATCAAGCTGGCCCAATATCTCATCATCAATCACTATGGCTTGTGTGCCAAGGGTATCACTATGTGACTTCGCAAAACTTATTACAGGATATTGTACACTATCGGAAAATGTGAATAAAGCAAGACCCGCCGACGCTCCTGCTGCATCTGCAACTTGCAGTTTTCTTGTGCCACTTGCACAATAGGACGCAGTATGCCCCACAAGCATGCGTTGGGATACGTCTATGACAGTTGCAAGGCTCCCACCAGTGTAGGTTTGCAGATTGTCTGCCGCAGATTCTACAAGATAAGTATTTGACCCGGCATCGAAATAAAGTTTCTTCGTGGCTGCTATCTTTACATCGTCATAAGAAACAAGACCATTAAAAACGCCACTCAGTAACTCCCAATTAATTGAACCGGGGTTTGTATCTGGAACCAGCACAGTCGGAGAATCCTCAGCAGCACCCCCAGCCGTGTCCACATAATACGGATAGAACGCTGTGCTGGTAAGGACAATTCCACCATCTTTTGTAACAAGATCGTCACCATCAAGCTTGTCAACGGCTCCGGTGCCGCCCCCTGTCAATGCTGTAAATGGACGAATATCACTTGGCATCTTTTAACCTCATTTCTAGTGGTGTAATATAATCGGGCTTTTCAATAACGACACGGATTGGCGTCACGATGTCGCCAGCTTTATATAGATAGTTGTTCATAATCTTGCCGTTTGAAACCGTTGGCAACCCAACCGTGATCGGAATATCGGGCCAGAGAGCGTCTTTATTTTCCATTGTCGCAAAGTCTTCACTGAAAACCTGTATCAAATCTCGCTCGGGCCTCAATCCATCAACCTCATATTCGTTTTGCAGCAATGTGTCCGCTGTCAAATAACCACCCCCGACAATCGGGACCGTCCTTGCCGTTGCGTCTTGTACCTGCTCACGCGTCGGATTTATAACTATGATTTCATGTTTTTTGGGGTCATAACTTCCGAAGGGATGCGGGACAATCTCGGGGCGGTTTCCGTTTCCAAAGCATGGATGGTCTGGTGCTTCGTATACTGATATTGTCTTCCCCGTTAATTTATCCTTGAGCATAAATATCCAATGGATATCACCGGATGCAGTCACGTATCTCTGTTGCGCGTATATGCTGCCAGTGCCGCCCATGGCAGAAGCATCTAAATAAATAGATGCTGTATATGTTGTTGGGACGCCAGCAGATGCATATGCTATTGAAATATTAGCAGTCCCAGAAGCTGCGCCATCTTTTTTTATCTGAGGATAAAATCCGTATGTTCCACCGGGCAATGTCGCAAAAGAACTACCACCAACGGCCTGACTTACTGCACTCATAGATGTTTTAAGTTTGGCTTGTGTTACATTTGCATCTAAGATTTTAACGGTTGTTACTTGATCATCAGCGAGAACAACCTTTGCAGAATTTATACCATCATGATTGTGGCCGTCACGGTTTACGAGAATATCATAGAAAACTTCATAATAATCAGCCGATCTCACGCCATCTGCATACAGATTGTCTCCGGTCGCCACAACCGTTGTGGCTGTCGTATCGTCAATGGTGTAGGCATTGCCCTTCGCATTTCCAGAAGTCATCACCAGCGTTCTGCCGTTGTGTTCATCAACACCATAAGCTGCATTTGTATCCGTCAGAACTCCGGTTGCATCGTTGGGGGGATTGCTGGTAGCAAATCCGGTATCACCCGTTGACCACCCGAGTATCAGGATGTTTTCAGAATAGTACCGGACAGCATTCATAAGCGTTTCTGATATGGGTGAATCGGCGTCCGTTTCCGTATCCAGAATTAACCTTAGATTCCCGCCCTTAAATATTTCTGCTGCCATGCTGCCCCCTATGGTACGATTAAATGAGCCGGGTCACCCGCTGCGCCAAGAGTGTTCGCGGCATCTGCTATAAATCCAAATTTCTTTTGAGCTGTCGTGGCACTATCATAATCAATCGCCAATGCGCTTATCGATCCATAAGTACCCTGTGCAAAACCGGTATCTAATAGGGTGATTGAAACCTTGCCATCTTTCCACTGTATTTGCCGGTCGATTATCTCAAGGCTTGTGTCTGTAAAACCCCTGGTGCCTGCTACAATGTCCGGTAGTTTGCTATGGGTAAGCGGGACCACATCCCCCGCCTCAGATAGCCATTGCGTAAACCATGTCTTGATCGTCAGCTTTGTCGGTGGGGTTGCGAACCTTGCAAAAATTGATTTTTTCCGTGAAGCCTCAACGTCCAAGGTGAAGTTGTTTAGAGAAGATGGAGACAGATCAGAATGCAGACCACGGGATTTTATAATGATCGGTTTCTTGCCTGGCCCCCGGTTTAGCAAGCTAGATGCGTCAACGTAATACTCTTTTGATAGATAGTCGGACCCGTCATGAT
>Ga0075116_10001143_pt1 | contig 12222 bp, 16 predicted proteins | sample AntAceMetag02UKC_FD_69786 | JGI IMG/M metagenome (GOLD analysis project Ga0075116, IMG submission 69786) | Saline lake microbial communities from Ace Lake, Antarctica- Antarctic Ace Lake Metagenome 02UKC | ecosystem: Environmental > Aquatic > Non-marine Saline and Alkaline > Saline | place...
AAGTCTCTGGGGAATTTTTATACGCTTAGGGATTTGATGGACTTGGGGCATTCAATGATGGGTTTAAGGTATCTGTATTTGACAAGCCATTATCGAAGTCAGTTAAATTTTACTTTGAATAGTTTGAAAAATGCTGAGAATTCTTTGGAGAGGTTGAAGAATATTATTTCTGGGATTGAAGATGATGGGAAGGTTAATGCTGGATACTTGAAGGAGTTTGGGCGAGTTATGGATGATGATTTGAATACTGTTAAAGGGTTGCAGGTTTTGTGGGGATTGTTGAGGGATGTTAAGGCGAGTGGGAAGATTGGTGCTGTTCGTGAAATGGATAAGGTTTTTGGATTGGGGTTGTTGGATGTTGAGAAAATTGAGGTTCCTGTGAATGTTATGAAATTGGTTGAAGAGAGGGAGAGAGCTAGGGGGGAGAAAGAATGGGGTAAGGCTGATAAGTTGAGGGAGGAGATTGCGGAGAAAGGTTATCAGGTGAGTGATGGTGAGAAGGGTGTGAAGGTTGGTGTTTTGTAATAATCATTATATCGAAACAATTCTTATAAACTCTTATTTTCTTTGAGATTTATGTATGAAAAGAGATTGGATAAGTTAATGGTGTTTTCTATATCTTTGATTGTCTCGCTCATTTTTTGGAGAGGTTGGGTTTATTTATTTTCAGGAGTTGAGAAGGTTTCGTTTCTTAGAGGTGTGACTGGTTTGAATATTCATCATTATCATTATGGGATGTTTTTGGTTTTGATTGTTATGTTGATTTTTATTTTTTATAGGGTAAATAATTTTTTGATTGCTTTGGTTGGTTTTGGATTTGGAACTTATTTTGATGGATTTGTGTCACGGTTGTTTAAGAGTGGTACAAGAGCAGATGAAATTTTTAATTATTATAATAATTTATTTCCTACGATTCTGTTGTTTGGAGTTTTGATTGTTTTGGCGTTTGTTTTTTATAGGATTAGTGAAAAGTATTTTGTTCGGAGATAAATATAAAAAGTGAGTTTTGTTGTTAAGGGTATGGTAAAAAAGATAAAAGAGGGAGCTTATTGGTTTTTGTTAGGTGTGACAGTTTTACTTATGATTTTGATTATTATTTGGTTGATAACTAAAAATCTATAAAATGAATCTAAAAATATTTGAGGTCCTACAAACCATATTGATAATATCTCTTTCAGTCTTTGGTTTATTTATTGCCTATCAAATAATCTTAAAAATAACCGGCCATTCTTGGGAAACTGAGGATATAATTATAACGATGTTATTTTTTAATATTGGTTTAACATTTACTATAGCCTTTAATTTAGTGCAATTAAAATCAGACCATAATCATTTATCAAAACAATTTTATTGCTTAGCAAAAGATTTTAAAGAACATTTGTCTAATATTTAATATGGTAAAAAAAGAGTTGGATATTTGGGATGTGATTGCTTGGATAGCATTGGCAAGTATAATAGTTTGGGTTATTTTGAAAATGGTGGGGATGATATAATATGAACCCCTCAGATTTTTTGGATTTGAAGTACAAGCCTTCATCGAAGGACTTGGTTTGTTTGTTTAGAGTTGAACCTAATAAACTTTCTATGAAAGATGCGGTGGCTACTGTTGCTTTGGAGTCGAGTGTTGGGACTTGGACAGATGTGCATGAAAAAAAATATGTGAATAAATTAGCTGCGAAGGTTTTTTCTATTAAAGGTAATTATGCAAAGATTGCGTATCCTCAGGAGTTGTTTGAGAAAGGTAATGCTCCGAATATTTTATCTTCGATTGCAGGAAATATTTTTGGGATGAAAGCTGTGAAGAATTTGAGGTTGGATGATATACAGATTCCGAAAGATATTCTTAATTCGTTTAAAGGTCCGAAGTATGGAATTGAGGGGATAAGAAAAATGATGAAGGTTAGAGATAGGCCTTTAGTTGGTACGATTGTTAAACCTAAGTTGGGGTTGAATACAAAGGACCATACTGATATTGCTTATCAATCTTGGATTGGAGGTTGTGATATTGTTAAGGATGATGAGAATTTGAGTAGTCAGACTTTTAATAAATTTGAGAAAAGATTGAGTTCTTGTTTGGAAGCGGCGGATAAGGCAAAATCTCAGACAGGTGAGGAGAAAGGTTACTTAGTTAATGTTACTGCTGAGACAAATGAGATGATTAGGCGTGCTGAATTGGTTGAAGGGCAGGGGGGGAAATATGTTATGATTGACATTGTTACTGCAGGTTTTTCGGCTTTGCAAACTCTTCGTGATGCTAATTTGAAATGTGCCCTTCATGCGCATAGGGCAATGCATGCAGCTTTTACTAGAAATAAAAAACATGGTTTGAGTATGATGGTCTTAGCAGATATTGCTCGTTTGATTGGAGTTGATCAGTTGCATATTGGGACTGCAGTTGGGAAATTGGAAGGTTCTTTAGGGGAGGTTAGTGAAATAAGTGAAGAGATAGAGAAAAAAGTAGTTAAAGCTACTCCGGGGCGTTTAGCTCAAGATTGGGGAAAGATTAAATCTACACTGAGTGTGAGTTCGGGGGTTTACATCCAGGACATGTTCCTTATTTGATTAAACATTTGGGGAGGGATATTGTTATACAGATGGGTGGAGGAATTCATGGGCATCCCAAGGGTACTTTGAGAGGGGCTATTGCGGCTAGGCAGGCTGTTGAGGCTGTGATGCAGAAGAGGAGTTTGAAAGAGTATTCTAAGGATCATTTGGAGTTGAAAGAAGCTTTGGATTTTTGGGGTAAATAGGGTTTAAACACTAATCTTTAAAAACTAATTTTCTTTGAAAGGTTTATGTTTACGGCATTAAAGTCATTGGGAGCGGTTAAGGACTATAAAAGTTATAGATGGTTCTTTACTTCTAAGGATATTCTTGTTGTTGGTGGGAAATCTGATGAGCAAAATGAATTGGCGTTGAAGCACTTTCTTAAGCCAAATTATACTGTGATGCATACTTCAAAACCTGGGAGCCCTTTTATGATTATACAATCGGAGAATCCTTCTGAAGAAGACTTGGAAGAGACTGCTGTTTTTTGCGCGTGTTTTTCAAAACAATGGAAAGAGTTGAAGTCGGCTAGTTCAAAAGTGGATATTGATATTTTTCAGGGGAATCAGATTTATAAAAATAAAGCTATGAAAAAAGGGACTTTTGGCATTAATGGTTCTAAGAAGAGTATGAAAGTTAAGGCTGAATTGGTTTTGATTTTTCAGAAAGGTAAGTTGAAGGCAGTTCCTAAGACTACCTCTGAAGAAGTTTTGGCAGAGATTAAACCTGGAAAGTTAAGTAAAGAAGAGGCTGCTGGAAAAATTGCTAAAAAGATTAAGGATGAACATCATCTTCCGATTGCGAAGGATGACATAATGCAGGCGATTCCTAGTGGCAGGTTAGGGATTAAGTAAATATAAATACCCTCTTTTGTTAAATAAAATATGACATCACAAACACAAATGCAGTTAGGTAAGAAAGGATTGACAAAGGAATTCTTGGAAGATGTGAAAAAGCGTCTTGAGAAACCTGCTGTTAAGAATTTGAAGATTTCAGTTTTAGCTTCGGCGCGAGAGTCTAAGGAAGATGTTAAGAAGTTTTCGGAAGGGATTAAAGAATTTTTGGGACCTAAGTTTACTACGAGAGTTCTGGGTTTTAGTATTTTTATTAAGAAGTGGCGGAAGGCTATGAGTTGATTTTTGTTTCTAGAAAGTTTTATAAACCCATTTTGCACAATATTTTTAGGTTGAAGTCATATTATGACTATCTAACTCTGTATTGAGAATTATAAAAATTCTCAAAGAAAAACTTTGCGCGATTTCCTTCGGAAATGTCCATTAGGCAAAGTTTTCTAAAGAGTGCCTAAATATAATATGGAAATATCAGCAGTTTACAAATTAGATGCGAATGAATATAATGAAAAATTAGCTCAGGCTTTGAAAGAAATGAGTGAGTTTGAAGCACCTGAATGGAGTTATTTTGTTAAGACTGGGACTTCTAAAAAGAAACCTCCACAAGAGAAAGATTTTTGGCATAAAAGAGCTGCTAGTATTTTGAGGCAGGCTTATGTTCGGAAAACTATTGGAGTTAATAGATTGAAGACTAGATATGGTTCTAAGAAGAATAGGGGAATGAAGCCAGAAGCGTTCAGGAAGGCGTCTGGGAAGCTTATAAGAGTTATTTTGCAGCAAGCTGAGGCAGCAGGATTATTGGAAAAAACAAATGAATTAGGTAAGAGGGCAGGTAGAAAACTTACTGAAAAAGGTAAAGAATTAATGGAGGGAATTAAGTAAGATGTTGAGCCTTAGAGGATTAAATGCTGGAAATGGTGTAAGGTTGTATAATAGAAATAGGGGCGTAGAGATTAGTTTAAAATCCAATGTTCAAAATGGGGTTAAGTTAACATTTGATGTTCCCGATGTTTATCTAGTAACTCAAGGAGTTCCATTGATGAGTTCAGGAGATGTTTTTGGGGCATTATTAACTGAAGGAGAAGAAATGCCTTTAGTTGTTTGTGAAAAAAATCCTGATGGTTCTTTATTAGTTAATGATAATGTTTCTTTAATTTATTTTGGTAAACCTGGAAAGATTGGAAGAGGTTTGGAATTGAATGGTATGGCTTCAGGATTAGAAGTAATAGAATATTCTGCGTTACAAGATTCTTTTGCATTGCAAGATGCTTCAGTTAGAGATTTGAGAGAATTGGTTGATAGAAAAATATTTTCAAGATTAAGGAGAACTGCTTAAAATGAATGTTAAAAGAAATGAAAAACGGAAACAGCAAAAAAAGATTAAGCTTAGTAAGGCAAATAAGAGAACTAGGTGGGCGCCTGTTTGGGCTGTTTTGAAGAAATTTGGAGCAGGTAAAAGAGTTCATCCTTCATCAATAACTTCGACTAGAAGAAGTTGGAGAAGAACAAAATTAAAAATTAAACCGAGAAGACAAGGTAAACCTCAATTAGGATAAAATATGGCAAAGGAAAAAAAACCAACTGAACTCAAATCTGTTTTGGAAAGAGAATATATTGTTCCACTTAGACATGGTTGGCTTAAGGTTCCTGAATATAAGAGAGGAGCTAAAGCTATTAAAACTTTGAAGGAATTTATTATGAGGCATATGAAGACTTATGATTCTGATTTGAGAACTATTAAAATTGATAATTTATTGAATAATGAAATAAGATTTAGAGGAATGAAAAAGCCCCCTGCAAAGATTAAGGTTAAGGCTACAAAGTTTGAAAATAATATTGTGAGAGTTGAATTAGTTGATCTTCCAGAACATGTTAGGTTTGAAAAAGCTCGGAATGAAAGGAAAAGTTCTGAAGTTAAAAAGAAAGTAGAAGAAATTGAAAAAACTAAGCCTGTTGAAGAAACTGAGAAAGAATCTGAGGAAGAGGGCGAAAATAAAAAAGGTGAAGATAAAACGGAAGAAGTGAAAGATGTTAAAGAAGAAGTGAAAGAAAGTAAGCAAGCTCATAAAAAAGAAAAGACTGCGTCTAGTGAGAAACAGGTTAAGGTTCCCAGAAAGACTTTATCAAGATAATCACTGATTCTTAGATTTTAAGATGACATACAAGCTAAAGAGGAAGTTAAAAAAATTAGGGAATAAGCAATTTACGCAAGACATAAAGTCATTTATCCGAACTTCTCATGATTTCTATAGTGAACGTGTTCCGGAGCTTAGGACCTTGGCTAAGAGGTTGCACGAGGAACATTCTTTGAAAAGTTTTTATCCTGTTTTTAATAAGTTGTGGAAATCTGGATATCAGGGAGAGAAGTCTTTGGCGATTTATACTCTTCGACTTTACAAAGATGAATTTGATTTAACAACTTGGAGATTTATTAAACCTAAATTAAAAGATATTAAAAGTTGGGATAGAGTTGAGAGTATTTCAAAAGATATTGTGGGGAATATTTTATTGAAGTGTCCAAGTTTAGATAAAGAGATTTTGAAAATGGCTAAGTCGAAAAATCTTTGGTTTAAGAAATTTGCGATATGTTCTATGTTTCCTTTGATTAGGCAGAATGAAGATACTAAGCTTGCAGTTCATTTATGTGAACTTTATCTTGGAGAGGGACATGAAGAAATTCGGGAATCGGTTGGTGAAACTTTGAGAGAAATAAGTATTTACAAACCCGAAGTTGCTAAGAAATTTATTTTGAAACATATGTCAATGCGTGATGAGATATTTAAGATTGCAACTGAAAATTTGAAAGAGCTTCGGAAGATTAAGAAGATTAAGAGGCTTGAGGATGGTGGTTCTGGTTGGTTTTTTTGGAAGAATTTGCGTTGATAGTTTTGGGGATGTTTTTCTCTCTGTGAAGATTATTTTCCCTCTGCGAAAATCCGTTCCTTATGTCACTTTCCCATTTTCGCCCCGGGAATATTATTAGCGTTAAAATTTAGGTTTGGAGAGGGTTTTTTGTTTGGGATTAGTTTTTTATTAATAATAAAACAGGTTTTGTATGAGAATCGGTATATTTATAATTCTAAGAAAATGAATAATTTTATGGATCAATTAGATGAATTAGATGTTATATTGAATGAGGTTGCTAATCCTGAGACGGCAAAGATACATCAGGGATTTTTTAAGACTGGAGAAGGGCAGTATGGTGCTGGAGATGTTTTTTTGGGGATAGTTGTTCCAGAGCAGAGGAAAATTGCTAAGCAATTTATGGATTTGGGATTTGATGAATTACAGAAGTTGCTTAATTCTGAAGTGCATGAAAAGCGTTTAGTTTCTTTGTTGATTTTGGTGGAGAGGTATAAGGGGGCTGGTGATGAGGAGAGGCAAGAGATTTTGGATTTTTATTTAGATAATGCTAAAAATATTAATAATTGGGATTTAGTTGATTTGTCTGCGCCTAATATTGTTGGGAATTATTTGTTGAGTGTGGATAATCGTGATTTGATTTATGATTTGGCTAAGTCGAAAAATCTTTGGGAGAAAAGGATTGCTATTGTTTCTACTTTTGCTTTGATTAGAGATAATCAGTTGGAAGATACTTTGAGGATTTCAGAGATTCTTTTGAATGATTCACATGATTTGATATATAAGGCTGTTGGATGGATGTTGCGGGAGTTGGGTAAGAGAGACAGGGAGCTGTTGGAAGATTTTCTTAAGAAACATTATGGTCAAATGCCTAGAACGATGTTGAGATATGCTATTGAGAAGTTTGAAGAAGGATTGAGGCAGGATTATTTGAAGGGACGGGTTTAGATAGTTTTTTAAGTTATAATTTAAGTATTCTGCTATGATTTGTAAAAGAATAAATTTTGAAAGAAATGCTAAAATAAAATCTGGATTTATTTTACCTGTTTTAGATATGCCTGTGACAATTATGCAAGGGTATAATGGTCCTTGGAGTCATGGGGCTTTAGAGATGACTACTGAAATTAAGGGTAAAAAATATGTTTCAGTTAATGATGATAGCTATAGTTTAGATTTTCAAGTTCCTTTTGGAACTCAGGTAATTGCACCTGCATCAGGAAAGATTTATTTGATTAGTTCTAAAAAATTTTATGATGGAACTGATTTTGAAATTGGGATTAGGACTCCTTCAAGTTTTGCCATGATTGAACATAAAGATTGTATTTCAATATGTTCTCATTTAGGAAGATTTGATTCCGGAGTTATTTCTGGAGAAAAAGTTTTGCAAGGACAACATATAGGTGTAACTGGAAAGAGTGGGTGGGTTGGACCGCGACCTCATTTGCATTTTGAAGTTTGTGATAAGGTTAGTAACACTCGTATGAGTTGTCCTGTAAAATTTGATGATTATTCTGGGTCTCTTGAACATTCCTTGTTAGTTGCATAAATATAAAAAGTGATTTTATGATGGGGATATATGATGGAACAAATACCTATTGAACAGCTTCTTGAATTTTCTATAATTAATATAGATAAACCTGCGGGAATAACCTCGTTTAAGACTGTGGATATTGTTAGGAAAATTCTTGGAGCTAAAAAGACTGGGCATACTGGGACTTTAGATCCAATGGTTACTGGTGTTCTTCCTGTGTTGATTAATCGGGCTACAAAACTTTCAGATTATTTTATGAAGAAAGATAAAAAGTATGTTGGGAAGATGCATATTAATGAGGATATTTCTGAGGCTGATTTGAAGAAAGAGATGGGGAAGTTTGTTGGGAAGATTATGCAGAAGCCTCCTGTGAAGTCTAGGGTGAAGAGAGTTTTGAGAGAGAGGGAGGTTAAAGAATTTAAGTTTATTAAAAAGGAGGGGAAGACAGTTAGTTTTGAGAGTGATGTTCAGGCTGGGACATATATTCGGAAGTTGATTCATGATTTAGGGGAGAAGATTGGTGGGGCACATATGACTGATTTGAGAAGGACGAGGGCAGGATTTTTTAATGTTGATGAGAGTGTGAGTTTGGAAGAGTTGCGTGAAGCTTTTGCTAAATATGAGAAAGGTGATGAAAGTGTTTTGAGAGAAATGTTGATTCCTGCAGAGATTGTAAGGCGAATAGTTGGTTCTGTTCAGGTTAAGGAAGGCTCGCTTTTTCATCTTTTGAATGGACGATTGTTGGTTAAAGATTATTTGAAGTCTAGGGAGAAGGTTCCTGATTCAGATGTTTTTTCTGTTTTTTGTGGTGAAAGATTTGTGGGGATTTATCGGAAGATTTGTGTGGGAGATGATTTGGGAAAGGCAGAGAAGATTTTAGGGGATGTTGATAAGAGAGAGGTTTTAGGAAAGGCAGAGTTTGTTATGAATTAATAATGTTTTTATATTCAGTTTTCTTAAATAATCTATGAAAAAAAGAAGTTTTGTGATAATTATTTTAAGTCTGGTGACATTAGTTTTTGCATTTATTTTTATAAATACTTTTGGGGTAGAGAGTTGTGGAAATAAAATATGTGATTCTGGAGAAAGTCGTTTAAGTTGTTCTATTGATTGTGGATGTAGGTCTGGTTATAAACTTGTTGGAGAGGAGTGTGTTCAGGGGTCATTTTGTGGAGATGGGGTTTGTAATGCTGATGAAAATTATATTGGATGTTTTGAAGATTGTGGTAAAGAGTCAAATGGTTTAAATAATTCTGGATTAAATAATCCAACTGGAGTGATTAACATGACAACTAATGTTACTGGGAATGTTACAATTGTTTGTGGAGATAATATTTGTGATGATGGAGAAGATTGTTCAACTTGCGGGGATTGTTCTTGTGAAATAGGTTATCAATGTGCTCAGGGGACGTGTGTAGATATAACTACGCCTATGCAAATTTTAGGAAATCCTTTTGCACTTCATGGTGTTGGAAATACTCCAAACAAAGTTAATGAGTTACAATCAGATGTAAGATTTATTGCTACATGGTATAAACTTAACAATGAACTAATAATGCAACTTGATGATTTCTTGAAAAAAACAAATCAAAGAACAATAATCAGTTTTGATTCATCTACTTCTGGGGAATTTAATTATCCTTTGCTTAGTGATGAACAGAGGGGGGTATGGAAGGAAACAGTTGGGGCATTTGTTGAAAGATATGATGGTGATGATGACCTTGGGTGTATAATGTCTTCTCCTGATTGTTATGGTGTAGGGGATGGATTATATCCTGATGAGACATTGCAAAATGCACTTGAACAAAATCCAATAAAATATTGGCAAGTTGAAAATGAATGGTTGAGTCAAATAAGAGATCCGGCTGACACTAATCTAAAGCCCTCAAAAGAAGCTCTTTTGTCACATTTTATTGAAATAAGAAATGAAATAAAAGAAAAAGATAGTGAGGCAAAAATAATAATGGGGGCCTTGGGCGGGGCGTTTTTCACACATTATGATGAGGGGTATAATTCTAAAACTTTTATTGAGGCAGGGACCTCTGATTGTACTTATGAAAAATTATATTTTAGTGCAGATGAGAATAGAATAAATGAAATTGTGGGGTTGGTTGCAGGAGGGGATGTTCAAGAATATAAAGAGAAGGTGGAATATTTGCTTAAAGAGGGGGCGCCTTATTATGATATTTTAGATGTTCATTATTATGGAAATCAGTTAGAAAATGTTTATGATGATATGGGGTGGCTTAATGATAATTTGGAAAAATATGATATTGAGAATAAAGAAGTTTGGGCGTTGGAATATGGGGTGCCTTATTTCTTTTTTCCTTTGATGGGATTGGAGAAACCAGAATGTGGTGAGACTTTTCCTTATAGTAATGAGATACACTCGGCTTCTATTGTAAAGGCGTGGGCTGTTGGAATACATAGTGGAATAAGTAAAATGTTCTACAGTTCTCTTTATCCTACTGTTGGATGGGGTGAAAATTTTCTGAGACTTTCTTTGATGGATGTTTCACCTTCAGGGAATTCAGAAACAAAAAAGCCAGCTTATTACACATTTAAACTTTTAAGAGAGAAATTAGATGGTGCGGAGAATGTGAGGAAATTGAGTAGTTCAATATATCAGTTTGATATTGAAGGTGAGGGTTCTGTTTTTATATTATGGGATGATAATCAGGATAGAATTGTTGATATTTCTAGTGAGATTTCTAGTTCTGATGTGAAGATAACTTATATTGTAAGTGAATTGGATAATGGCGAGCCTGTTTATCCTTCGGCTAAAATTGTTCCTGTAAGTGCAGTGCCTATTACTGATATTCCTATTTTTGTGGAAGAGTATTGATGATAGTTAATCCTTTAAACTATTAATTCTTTTAATAATTATGAGAGAATTTATTTATTTTTCGTCTAAGGCGCAGACGTCTGGGAACTTTAAGGATTTGATGAAGGCAGGAAGAATGGACATAGTTTGTAATGTGATTATCCAGACATTTTTTATAAGTCATAAAACTCGGGAAGATATTCATTTGCATATGATATTTAATGGTATGCCTAATCCGCCGATGCATCTTGAGATAATTTCTGATCCTGATTTGCCGATTAGTAAAAAAGATGTTGCGGGTTTGATTAAGAGAATGTTGTATAAGGCGAGCCCTAAGAAAAAGACAGAGGTTTTTCCAGGTTGTTTTATTGAAAAGAAATCTTTTCGGCAGTTGTTGAATGAGATGGAAGATGAAGGTAAGGTTGTGCAGATTTTAGATAAGAAAGGAACTGCATTGAGAGAGGTTAAGGGTGATGTGTTAGATAATTCTGTTTTTGTTATAGGGGATCATGAAGGGCTTCCGAGAAAGGAAGTTAAGAAGTATAAAGATAGAATTTCTCTTGGGAGGAAGGTTTATTTTGCTTCGCAAACTATGATAATTATTAATAATGAATTGGATTTGCGTGAGAACACTAAGCTTTAAAAATATCAAGCTCTTTCTTCAGGGATGAAAACCTTAAGAATATATATTTCAGGCTCTGTACAGGGTATTTTTTTTAGAAAGTATATGAAAGAATGTGCTGATGAATTGAGTATAAGGGGATTTGTTAGGAATTTGGATGATGGAAGAGTTGAGGTTGTTGTGGAGGGAAGAGATGAAAGAATTAATGAAATGGTTGTTCGTTGTAAGAAAGGTTCGCAACACTCAGCTATAAAAAAAGTTGAAACTCAAGAACTTAGGCATCAAGGTTTTAAGGGGTTTAAGATAAATTTATTTTAAAATGGGAAGAGAAGATCAAATAATTCAGGAAAGGGGAAGAAAGTTAAGGGAGTTGCGAGAGCAAGGGATTAATCCTTATCCGCATAAATATAATGTTGAAGATTATTCTTGGGATATCAAAAAGAAATTTGTAAAACTTAAGGATGATGAGAGAACTAAGGAAAAAGTAAAAATTGCTGGGAGAATTATGACTAAGAGAAATCTTGGGAAACTTATTTTTGTAACGCTTCAAGATGGAAAAGGGAATATTCAGGCAATACTTCAAAAAGGTGAAACCACAAGTTCTTCGTTTGAACTTTTTAAAAAATATGGGGATAGTGGGGATTTTTTTGGGTTTGAAGGAAGTGTAATGAAGACTAGAACTGGCGAAATTTCTGTCCTTGTAAAAAAAGCTACAATATTATCTAAGGCAATTAACCCGATGCCTGAGAAATGGCATGGGCTTCAAGATAAAGAAGAAAGGTATAGGAAACGTTATGTTGATTTGTTTATGAATGAAGATGTGAAAAAAACTTTTGAAGTGCGAAGTAAGATAATAAAAGCGATTCGTGAATTTTTAGAAGAAAAAGGATTTATGGAAGTAGAAACTCCGCTTTTACAAACTCAGTATGGTGGTGCTAATGCTAAACCATTTGTCACACATATTAATGCATGGGATATGGATATG
>Ga0075116_10001144_pt1 | contig 12222 bp, 11 predicted proteins | sample AntAceMetag02UKC_FD_69786 | JGI IMG/M metagenome (GOLD analysis project Ga0075116, IMG submission 69786) | Saline lake microbial communities from Ace Lake, Antarctica- Antarctic Ace Lake Metagenome 02UKC | ecosystem: Environmental > Aquatic > Non-marine Saline and Alkaline > Saline | place...
TCAGGAGTCAAATTTGAAAATGATGATGTTATTTTTGCTAGAATAACTCCATGTTTAGAACATGGAAAAATAACAATAGCACGAGGGCTCACTAAAAATAAAGGATTTGGCTCAACTGAATATTATATTTTTAGAGCAAAACCAGGCATTTCAGATAAAGATTATATCTATTATTTGGCTATTTCACCTATAATAAGAGATAATGCTATTGTAAGTATGATTGGTGCATCCGGTAGACAAAGAGCACAAAAAGATGTAATCGAAAACTTAACAATAAGAGTTCCGAGTTTACTTTTACAAAAGAAAATTTCTTTAATACTATCTGCTTACGACGACCTTATCGACACCAACCGCCGGCGAATACAGCTTTTGGAAGAATCAGCGCGGCTCTTATTCCGCGAGTGGTTTGTGTATTTCCGCTTTCCCTCCTTCGCTAAAGCTTCGGAGGACAAGCCCAAGCATGAAAAAGTGAAAATAGTTGATGGCGTGCCAGAGGGGTGGGAGAGAGGAGAAGTTAAAGGCCTTGGAAATATTATTACGGGAAAAACCCCATCGAAAAGCAATTTTAGATATTTTAATGGGGATGTTCCCTTTATAAAAACCCCAGATATGCGTAAATCGTCTATTGTGATAAACACAGAAGAGTTTTTAAGTGAAGTGGGTGGGAACTCTCAACGTAATAAATATTTACCTCCATGGTCGATTCTTATCTCTTGTATTGGCTCTGTTGGAGTTGTGGCAATGAATTTTTTCAGATCACAAACCAACCAACAAATAAACTCTATTATTCCGAAAAAAGAAATTTATCGATATTACTCCTTCTTTTGTTTATCACGATTACAACCACTCTTAGAAGCAATTGGTGGTGGATCTACAATGGCAAATGTTAACAAAAATAAGTTTGAAAATCTGAAAGTCTTAATCCCCTCAGAAAACATACTAAATGAATTTCATAAGGCAGTAGATTCAATATTCAAACAAATAGCAATAGTGTTGCAGCAAAACCAAAAACTCGCACAAGCTCGGGATTTGCTTTTGCCGCGGCTGATAAATGGAGATATAAAAGTATGAAAAAAATAATTCAAAACAATCAAATAGCAATATACGAAACCGAAGATGGCAAAATAAAAATCGATGTGTTATTTATAGATGACAATCTATGGTTAACCCAGAAACTAATGGCGGAACTTTTTGAAACAACACCTGCTAATATAAATATACACCTAAAAAATATCTTTATTGAAAAAGAGTTGAAAGAAAAATCAGTTATTAAGGATTTCTTAATAACTGCCTCTGACGGCAAAAAATATAAAACCAAGCATTACTCAATAGAAGCAATCATTGCAGTCGGCTACCGGATCAATACTGCAAGAGGAACTCAATTCCGGATTTGGGCAACAGATAAGTTGAAAAATTATATCATCAAAGGCTGGGCGTTAGACAAAGACCGATTTATATATGGGAGCAGATTTGACGCTCGGTATTTTGATGATTTATTAGAGGATATTCGTGAAATCCGGGCAAGCGAAAGGATGTCATATCAAAAAATCACCGATATCTATGCCACTTCCGCGGATTACTCATCAAATACTGAAGAAACCGATGCTTTTTTTGCCACAGTTCAGAATAAGCTTCACTTTGCTATCACAGGACAGACAGCCGCGGAGATTATTGCAAAGCGAGCGGATAAAAACAAACAAAATATGGGATTAACCAATTGGCGAAAAGCGCCAAAAGGAAAAATACGAAAAAGCGATGTGATAATTGCCAAAAATTATTTGCAAAAAGAAGAAATAAAACATTTAAACCATGTTGTAGATATGTATTTAGATTATGCAGAATTACAGGCAAGCAGAGGCAAAATTATGTATATGAAAGATTGGGTAGAAAAATTAAACGCATTTCTCAGGTTTTCAGAATATGAAATATTATATGACAAGGGGAAAGTTTCTCATGAAGTTGCGTTGGCTCTTGCAGAAAAGGAATTTAAAGTATTTCGGATAAAACAAGACAGAACATTTGAATCTGATTTTGACCGTGAGGTTAAAAAACTAATTCAATCAAAGAAGAAAAAATCATGACATACCTAAACGAAGACACATTAGTCCAACAAACAACCACTGATTACCTAAAAAGTAATCTTGGCTGGGATTCTGTGTATGCCTACAACCAGGAAACCTTTGGGCCTGATAGAAAAATAAAAAGGGGTCACACCTATTTAATGACGAAGAATGGATTCCCGATCAAGTCGGAAATGACAAAGTAGAACATGAGAATAACAGTGAGTACACAAATGTTAAAAAAATCCTGTATTATAGTTGTTTTTATATTAACCCTTACCATAATTGGTGGGGGTTTTTGTTTTGCCGAAGAATTTTATTCAGCCCAGGTGCGCGATATATCTGATCGGGAATATGAACAGGCTGTTATTAATTTGATTGATAACGCGAAGGAGTCGGTTGTTATTGGAATGTATTATATCAGTACGCAGTTAGAAGCAAATAATCCTGTTAAGCTATTGTTGAATGATTTGGTTGAAGCAGAAAAGCGTGGTGTTGAAGTTAAGCTATATTTGAATACTAAGTTTTCAGATGTGAGTTATGGGAAGCTTGTAGATGAGGATGAGTTTAAGATGTTGAAAGATGCCGGGTGTGAACTGTATTTTATCCCACCGGGTCGCAAGCTACACGATAAGGTTGTTATTGTGGATAGGCGTTATGTGGTTGAGGGTAGCATGAATTGGAGCATTATTGCGCTTAAGAATAATTTTGAGTCGGCAACGTTGATTAATTCTCCTGGTCTTGCAAAGGAGAAAATCGCAAGATTAGAGAGGATTTATCAGATACAGAAGGAGAAGGAAGAGGATGGAGAAAAGGAAAGAAAGCCTCTTTATATTGATAGTATTATTGATAAGGTAGAGCTAAAAAAGAGTTTATTAGAGGATGAGAAGTATTTTCCCAAGATGCTTAAGGCGAGTGACCGCAGAGCAATGGATCTTTATTTGATACTGCTTGCATATAGCCAGAAATTAGAAAAGATTAAATTTTTTCTGAACCTGGAGGACACTGGATTAGGGCTGGGGTTGCCTGAGTCATGGGATGACGAATCATTAAGGCGCCAGGTAATAAAGGCATTACGGACGCTGCAGGATAGGTATAATCTTATAGAAGTAGAGTTTTATCACGCAAGCGACGCGCATATAACCATCCTACCTGTGCAGGGAGAGAGTTTTACAATAGAGACAAACCTTGTTGGATCGAACGATAAAGAGGTTCCTTTGCGGTTGAAGTTCATCCTTCTTATAAAGGCACTCTTAGAGAAAGAAGGAAAGGGTTTAGATTCAATGTCACAGAAAGAAATTATGCAGAGGTTCCATATTGCGGAACGGACGCTGGAGAAAGCATTAGCGGATTTGAAGAGTAGGGGAGGTAAATAGGGGTGGCTATGAAAAGGCAGAAAACTTAATGATAATTGAATCTCTAGAATTAAAAAACTTTGGCCCTTTTTTGCACTATAAGATTAAATTTCCTCAAGGACACCATTCCTGTGTTTTGTTGACAGGAAAAAATAACGAAGGTAAGTCCAATATAATTTTTGCTATAAGGCTGGTTGCATTAGCAACTCAAACAATAGGAAAACCTAAATTTAGAGTTCTTGTTAATGGTGATGCATTTTTTAAACTTCCACAACAAGACATAAATGATATTAACATAGGAAGAACATTGCATAATTATGCAGGGGGTATGGCTGAGGTAATTGCTAGGTTTTCTTCAGGACTTAAAATAATTGTTTATATGGATGAAACAGAGAATTTAATTTATGCTGAGCATTTAGGAAGAATAAGCCCTTTCGTAAGAGAAATCTTTGGTTTTATCCCGCCACTAGGCCCGCTTGCAGAAGCAGAAGAGTTTTTAACAACTAAACACATACAAGCAAGCATTAATACTTCATTAGCTCCCAGACATTTAAGAAATCATTTAAAGCAAATATTGTCAGTGGATGAATACAACTCGGTTCAACGCTTAATTAATGAAAGCTGGCAATCTATAAAGTTGCTGGAATGTACGCACGATTTAAACACCAACATATTACAATGCTTTTTTAAAGAAAAAACTATTGATCGAGAAATAGCATGGGCAGGACAAGGCCTTCAGGTTTGGTTTCAGATTATTACTCATTTAGTTAGATTGAGAGAATGTTCTATGTTAATTTTTGATGAGCCAGAAATTAATTTGCATCCAGAAAAACAAAATGACCTTATTAATATTCTCAATGAATTTTATTTGGGAGATGTGATTATTGCTACTCACTCAGTTGAGTTAATGAATAATGTTAATGTAAGCCATATTCTGCACATACAAAAAGCAACAGCGTCTCCAAAAATAAAATTAGCTAAAGATAAAATTTCCCTGGATCTGGTGCGTTCAAAGATAGGCAGCAATTTTAATTTAATAGCTTCTCAATTTGAACATTGCGATATGCTTCTTTTCACAGAAGATACTTTTGATTTTAAACTTGTTGACACTTTTTTGGAGATGATGGGGCGCAAAATAAGAATGTTCAATATTCCTCTTCATGGATTTTCTGAATATAACAAAGCCATATATTATAAAGATGCCTATAGACTTTTAATTGGCAAAGATGTCCCCAGTGTTGTTTTGTTGGATAAGGATTATTATCCGCTCGACTATTTACAAAAAGTAAAAGCTTCCTTAGAAAAACATAAAATAAAAACAGTCTTCACTCCAGGCAAGGAAATAGAAAACTGCTTTGTTCATCACAAGCTAATTGAAAGTATATTACCTACAGCAAACCTAGTGACTTTTAATGCTTTTTGGGATAAATTTTATTTTAACCAATATCATGATAGTTTCGGTAGCTTTTTAACGTTACATGAAAAGTTTCTTACCAAGCACTTAGACATCAAAACCATTACTAAGAGGTTTGGGCCAACGTTTAAAAAAGACTGGGAAGATAAGAAGAGACGTCACCTTGTTGTTGATGGAGGAGAAGCCCTTAGAGCGTTAAGGAGCTTTTATTCCAAAACGTTTAAGAAAAATTTATCACAAAATTATTTAAATAAGCATATTATCAAATTGGAGTTAGGAGAAATTGAGAAGTTAATAGAAATGATTTTAAGTTAGTATATTAAATATAAATCATAGAGATGAAAAAATGCCCATTTTGCGTGGAAGATATTCAAGCCCTGCACTCTGACCTTGTGACAGAGTTTTTAAATTTAGTTTAAGGAGAAACATACTATGCTGGGATACCTGATTTTATTGTTTACAGTAGTGCCGGTTGTCGAATTATCACTTTTAATCAAAGCAGGCCAGCATATAGGATTATTTCCCACAATCACCATTGTTATTGCTACAGGTGTTGTTGGTGCATATCTGGCAAAACTGCAAGGGCTTCTTACACTTCAAAGAATACAACAAGATGTAAATCAAGGCAGAATGCCTGCAGATAAGTTGGTTGATGGAATAATTATTTTATGTAGCGGTTTATTATTATTAACGCCGGGCTTTTTAACTGATCTAATAGGATTTCTGGGTTTAATACCAGCTACAAGAAATTTGTTAAAAAAATGGCTTAAACAGAAAATCAATAACATGATTTCTAATGGTAAAAACATTACAATAACACGTTTTAAATAAGAACAAGTAGGGACAGCTACTATTTAAAATTATGAGGATTTGGATGGATATGAGTACAAGCTTAATTTATAACTTGAGGCTTTTTTCTTAGGAGGTATAACACAATGAAATTTACGAACGAGCAAATAATTGCTCAGGAAGCACTATTCGGCTCTTTAAAAGGATCTAAAATTGTAGATACCTTTGCATGTTGGCTACTTGCTGGTTTTGGCGCAGCCTTAACTATTATAATTACAAATATTGGGCTTCAAAAAATTTCTGAAAACAAAATATATGTAGCTATTTTTCTTATAGCTGCGTGTATTTGTATTATTCAGAAATATATATCTGTAATCATAACATGCGGTTTTGAAGCAAATGAAGAAGTAAACAAGAGAATACTTTTGCTTTCTCAAGTAAATAAAGATATATTTGAGGATTTTAATTTTGAAAAGTATTCCGCAGAAATCTTAAAGCCCTACTGGAAAATTAGTAGGAGATTTATCGATTCCATATTAAAAAAAGTCAAAAATGGAGATTTAAATGCTAGCGGAAGAGTTTTTATACATTGTTTTCAGGTACAAAGTATTTTGGTGCTGGTTCAATCACTATTACTTATCATAAGCGCGTGGGGAATATTATCAGGAATATGAATTAAATAGGAATAATTAGGACAACTACTATTTAAAATTGTGAGGTTTTGATATAAATAGAAGGGTGCCTGTAAAAATATGAGTAATTATTTTAAAAATATTGGCATAGAAGAATTAGCAGGGCTGTTGGGCATAATTATAGCTAGTATTGCACTAGGTTGGAATATTTTAAATGAAATAAGAAAAACCCCTAGGGCAAAGGTTAATGCTATGATTGCATCAATAATAATGCCTGGTAGTCCCGCACAAGATAAAAATGATTATTTTTCTATCGTTATAACCAATATTGGAACAAGACCTATAAAAATAAATGGCATTGCATTCTATTCTTGGAAGTGGTGGTGGCCGCCATTCAAAAAAAGCCATTATATTATCTTGGTAAAACAACTACCAGGTTATCTAAAAGATAGTGAAGAACATATAGAGAATATTCCATATACGTCGAAAAAATTCCAAGAACTTTTGGATAAGGATATTCAGGTTCTTTATGCCTATGATTCTGCAGGACGTATTCATAAAATATCACGGTTGCGAATGATAAAGTTCAAAAAGGAAATTAAAAGATATATTAAAAGAAAAGCATCCTCTAAGACTAGCTGACTATACCTTCCCTAACATAAATTTCGAATATATTCTTCTTTAACCTTATGCCGTATATTTGTGACTTTGGGATCCAGAGTTTGATGTTGGCATGAGATTGCTTCGTTGCGTTGCTCCTCGCAATGATGGACGAGTATCATAGGGTCAGGTCCGTCAGGGACACATCTCATAAAATAAACTAACCCACCTTTTGCCTACACGTATTATTTCGAAAAATTACATTTTCTTTAAAATTTTCCTACCCATCACTTATTCTTAATGTTATAATAATATAAATAAATCAAGGGTATTTTTTTATTGAAAAATGGAGGTATCCATGTCAGAGGCAAAAAAGGTTCTAATAGTAGAAGATGATCAAAGTGTAGTGGGTATGTTAAAAGACTATTTTTCACAAACCACCAATCATGAATTATATATTGCCTTAACGGGCGAGGAAGCCTTAAAGGTGCTTGAAGATAAAAACCCAAATGCAGTTTTGCTTGATATGCAACTTCCCGGAATTAAAGGTACGCAAATATTGAGTATAATCCGCAAAAAATATCCAAAAACAAAAGTTTTAGTCATAACAAGTTATGATAGGCAAGTAAAAAAGTTTGTATCAGAACTCGGTGTAGATGGTTTTTTCCCTAAGCCTTTTCAGCCAACTGAAATCAAACAAAGACTCAAAGAGGTTTTAGAGGCTGAAGATAGCCAAGATACAACAGTTACACCTATTACTTTAGATGAAATTAAGAAAAGAGATGATATTATACCAAAGGCAAAGATACTTTTTATTGAAAGAGAATTCTGGATGCCATATCTTTTGCCTATTTCAGATTCTGATGAATATCCGCCACCGCTAGTTGAGCCATATGGCGAATATGAATACGAGGCAGTATATGACCAAAAAGAAGCCATGAGGGCTTTGGTGGGTCTACGGCCCGATATTGTAATATGCGCTACAAATGTTCCATTGGAAAATCGCATGGGAAGCCCATCAGTTTCGACAGCTGATTTAATAGTTAAGATAACACAGTCAAAATATGCCCCAAAAGGCATAATTGTCCACGGTAGCCAACAGGATATAAATTCACATGGATTAAAAAATACAGTTGATGATTCTAGTATGTGGGTTGGAGATGTGGATCTATATGGCCATGAGGCAATTAGCGAAAAGGATAAAGAAAACGCCGAAAGATTAAATAAAATGATCTGGCGAATCTGTTTTGATAATGATTTGGTTAAAAAAGTAAAATGAAAAAACAGGATTATATACATACTACGGAAAGTGGTTATCAGATCCATATGGTTTCCCTAGTGCCCAACAAACCCAAAAGAATTCTTTTGATCCCACCTTTGGTTGGCGCAACTGGAATCTTGGCAATAAGAACTTTTAGGTATTTCCTTCGTGAAGGCTGCACTCTCATGTCTTTTGATTATTGTGGTCATTATAACAAAATTAATAATAAATTTACCCTTAAAGGCACCTTTACAGATACAAAGGTAGCTTTAGCTCATGTATCTGAATGCGCTAAAAAGATTAGGGTACCTATTCATGTGGTGGGCACTTGTTATGGGTTAATTCCTTTGATTCATGTGTTGAATGAATTAGCATGGCCGCGAGAAGTAAAATCAATGTTTAGCGTTAGCGGACTATTGAGTATGTATAATATCTTAAACTTCGATGAGTATAAGATTTATTTAAAACGAAGAAATTTATCGTTTGAGAATAAATCCGATTTTATTAGATTTATGTCTGCAAACAAAAATGAATTTGTTAACAATAAACAAAAATATATAGATGCGTTAACAGAATATCTTTTAAAAGTATTCGCTGAATTATCTGATATAATATCATACGAAGCCTTCGGTATATTGGAATACTCAAAGGTAAAATTCTATGAGACATTTCGTGAATTTGTAGCTATTGATTTACCAAAGATCACAATTCCTAAACACTTTCCCTGCCTTTTCTTTTTTGGAGTTCAAGACATGATTTTTAGTTTTCAAGCAGAAAAAAGTAAAGTAAAATATTTAGAAAAAATAAATAAAGTTGCACCACATGCAAGATTTTGCAATATAAGGATAGACCACTTTGGTAGAGGGGAAGATCATTATATAATTGGTAAAGAAGGCGCGAAATTTTTAACTGAAACCGAATGATTTTTTGGCTATAAAAATTGTTGTTGATGATGAGTAAAATTAGAATATTATCAGAGGAGATGGAAAATAAACGTTGGCCGTATTTTTTAATTCTACCAATGGTTTTACTCTTTGTTCTCTGGATAATCATAAAGAAAAAAATCAACACCCTACTTAACAAAGAACGAGAAGTTGGCTTGCTAATATTTGATGGAATAGGAAGACATGGAAAAGTTATCAAAAAAAATGCTACCGGGTGGAAAGCAGTCGATCTTATTTATAATCATAGCTTCGGAGAAGATAAATCATTTAGTGGACGATTAGATGATTTTTGGTTTGGTAATTTGAATTGCCAGGCTGCACGCAATCGTTTTAAGTTGGCCAAGAAGGAGTTGAAAAAAGCAATCTTGGAGTTTTCAAATCAAAGTGAAGTGAGGATTACTTCATTAGCTGCTGGAACAGGGCAAATTGAAAGCGAAACAGTGGCCGAGATTAAAAAAAGAAATATCAAGGTTAAGGCAACCTTAATTGATAAAGAGCATAATGCCTTAAAGCGCGCTCAAGAGTTTATTTCTCTTAACAATGTACAGACGGATGTAGAAGTTATGAATTCTGACGCTATGCACTCAATTGATATGGTAAAGCATTTTAAACCACACATAATTAATATGATCGCTTTCTTAGATTACTTTCCTGATAAAGAGGCGATTGAATTTGTTTCTAAAATATACCAAGCTCTCCCAGTAAATGGATTTTTTATTGCCTCAAATAGTATGCCGAACGTAGAAATGCATTTTGTAAAGTGGGTTGTTGGCTGGCCATTAATTTATAGGAAGTCTAGCGAGATAGCCAGCATAGTCAAGAAAAGCGGATTTACCAAATATCAAATAATTACAGAGCCATTACATATTCAAAGTGTTGTGGTTGCAAGAAAAGTTGAAGAGTTACAAAAGGATAAGGTGAAATAAATGACTTTTTGGGCTTTGGGAGGTTTAATTAATGGTATTGCTGCTACGGTATTTGGACTTTTCGTATATCTTAAGAATATAAAAAAGCCCATAAATAAATTATGGGGGTTTTTTAGTTTTACAGTTGCCTTGTGGGGCTATAGTTACTTTTTTTGGCAAATATCAACTGATGAACCTACTGCTTTATTTTGGTGTCGAAGCTTGATGGTTGGAGTGATTTTTATCCCCGTTGCTTTCCTCCATTTTTTGTTAGTGTGGCTTGAAATATATGACCATAAAAAGAAATTGCTTGGCGCTTGCTACATTGTAAGCATATTAGCGTTTGTATTAAATTATACCCCACTTTTCATTAAGAAATTTGCATCTATATCATATTTTAAATTTTGGCCACAAGCAGGAATAGCCTATTTACCTTTTGTTATTTTTTGGGTGTGGTTAGTTTTTTACTGTTGGTATATTATGGTACGCGCAATGCAGAATTCATCTACGGGCCGACAAAATCAAATCAAATATGTATTACTTGGCGCAATAATTGGATTTGGTGGAGGGTTCACAAATTATCCTTTGTGGTTTGGTATTAGAATTCCACCCTATGGTAATATTTTAATCTCTGTTTATGTAGGGTTGATGGCATATGCAATTGTGCGGCACCAGCTCATGGATATAGAAGTCATTATAAAAAAGACTCTTGTATTTGCAGGTCTTTTTACATTTGCATTTGGAATTATTGTCGGTATTGCAATGATAACTCAAGAGTTACTCCCGCAATATTTTGGTATAAGCAGGCTAATATCTTTGGCAATAAGTGCTGTTATAATTATTCTTTCATTACGACCTATTGAAAACTTTTTGATTAATATCACTAACAAATATCTATTTCAGAAAAAATATGACCCCCGAAAGGTGCTTAAAGATTTTTCAGATGAGGCGTTAACTATTTTAAATTTAGATAAACTCTGCCGAGTAACCATTCATACATTAGTTAACCATTTATACTTAAAAAATTGTGCGATTTTATTATTAATTATAGAAGACCTTGGCTATGGGGTATACGACTCTTTTGGAATAGAAAAAAAAGGCGTATATCTTGATACAGAAAGCTCTCTTATGAAATATCTCAAGAATGGCAAAGCACCTTTGCTATATGAAAGTTATGATAAATCATTACAAGCCCCTGACAGTGTAAAGAAAGATATGGATGAGATACAATCTCAGCTTTGCATCCCCTTAATTATTCGCGATGAACTCGTTGGTGTGTTAAGCCTTGGCGCTAAAAAATCAGACCAGCCCTACAATGCAGATGATATTGATATCCTAATAACTTTAGTTAAGGCCTTGTCCATAGCAATAAGTAACGCTAAACTTTTTATGCAAGCCGCTCAAAATGAAAAATTAGCTGCTATAGGCACTATAACCTCCGCGATAAACCATGAAGTTTGCGGTCCTTTAAATAGAGTAAATGTTCAAATAGATATATATGCGGAAAACAAAAAAAGAAAGGTTCTTAAGGGTGAAGATGCATTAAAAAAAGAGCTTGAAGACGCAGAAAAGATAATGCAAAATACAACCAAGGAAATAAAAAAAGTAACAGCCATAACAAGCAAGCTCTCTGGTTTTGCCAAGCCAAGCAATATAGTTGAGTCAAAACCTATTGACATAGCTCAAAGCGTAGAAGATGCATTTGATTTACTTAGGCATAAATGTGAGCTAGATAGTATTAAACTAGAAAAGAATATCCCAAAAGATTTATCAAAGATAGTGGCTGATGAAGATCAAATGCAACAGATATTTTTCAATCTCATCAGAAACGCCGCTGAAGCCGTAAAAGAAAAAGGCATCATCGCAATTACAGCAAAAGAAAGTGGGGGCAAAGTAAGAATTGAAATAAAAGATACTGGCAGCGGGATTTCAGAAGATAAATTAAATAAAATCTTTGAGCCTTTTTATACAACAAAAAATACTGGAAGTGGCTATGGGTTATCTGTTGTAAAAGAGTTAGTGCAACGAAACAATGGTAACATAAGCGTAAAAAGCAAGGTTGGCGAAGGCACCAGCTTTTATTTGGAATTCCAAAAAGCATAGAAATACTTAATTAAAATTTCCAAAAAATCTTGGGAAATTAAGGGGACACTGGACTTGCCCCGGTTGAACGGACACCGATAATGGTATATAATACCACAAGGAGGTGTCTGATGGAACATAAAAGAAAGCGCAAAAGCCACAGCCGAGAGTTCAAACTTG
>Ga0075116_10001146_pt1 | contig 12202 bp, 15 predicted proteins | sample AntAceMetag02UKC_FD_69786 | JGI IMG/M metagenome (GOLD analysis project Ga0075116, IMG submission 69786) | Saline lake microbial communities from Ace Lake, Antarctica- Antarctic Ace Lake Metagenome 02UKC | ecosystem: Environmental > Aquatic > Non-marine Saline and Alkaline > Saline | place...
ATACTGAAAGAACAATTAGTATAACTGAAGATTCTGATGACAATATTAGTGTAAGGTATATGAGTAAACTAATTTTATCTGGAAAGGAAACAGCTAATTGGACAAATATTGGAAATGGAACAACTATCAAATATACAGTAGTCGGAGATGATTTTATTGTTGATGATATTCCAGAAGGAATGACTTTGATATATTATCCAAATACGGCTGGGGATGATTTCGCTACAAATGTTGATAATATAAAAGTATTAACAAATGGGGTTAATGAAAATCTACCAATAAGTATTGATGTCGGAGATGATTATTGTGGTAACGGATTTAATCCAACCGCAACTCAATGTATTGGAGCAAAACTTTGGTTACTTCCTGGAGTATTGAATGAAACACAAGCTAGGGCAAAAGTTCTTGCTTGGAACACAGCTGGATTCTTATTTGAGACATCGCTTATCCAATATAGTATTAATGGTACAGGCATAATTATGTCTGGTACAACAGAAGGAGCTGGAGCAAGTAGTTTAACAATTACACCAGTATATACTATTGGGGCATACGTCAATGGGACATATACCATCCAAACCACAATAGCATAAACAAACAAACAAAATTTTATTATTTTTTGCTTTTATTTTTTGCAAATAAACACACAGGAGAAAACAAATGAAGAAACAAATAGGAACAATAACAATAGGAATATTAATGTTAGCTTCGGTGATGGCTATGACCATGTATGGCGGAGAATCATATAGTTTTAAAACTAATCTTACTAATCCTGTTTATACCGTAATTAATAATTCTTATAATTTAACTGGAATGAATGTAACTTTTAACGATGACAATATTACAATATTTATAGCTCCAAATTATAAACCTGACAATTTTACATTAATCTTTTTTGATAACATAACTAATGAAATTGTTAAAACAATTACAAACACAATCTACACAGGCGGAGGCGGTGGAGGAGGTTCAACAAAATATATAGATAGAAATGTAACTGTATTTGAACCAACGTATATAGATAGGAATGTTACTACCGAAAAGGAAGTAGAAGTAGAAACTATCATATACAAAGACTCTGAATATTCACCATGGAAGTTAATGCTAATAGCAATATTCGGATTAGCTTTTGGATGGATTGTTGGTGATCGGTTTATTTATAAAAAAAAGAAAGTTAATAAGATAGAGGAAGAGGATTATGTTTCTAGGGAATAAGAAAGATTTATAAAGGTACAACACTACTTCTTTTTATGTCATATAAGACGAAAGAAGAAAGAAAAAAACATTACGATAAGAATAAAGATAAGATTAATGCACAGAGACGAGAGTATAATAAAAGACCTGAGATTAAAAAGAGAACTTTAAAAGCTGCAGCAATTTGGAGAAGTGAAAATAGAGAAAAAGCAAATAGGTTGTCGAATAGAGCAAAGAAAAAGTATGAAGCAAAAGCTAAAAAATTAGTATTCGAACACTATGGTAGAAAATGTGCTTGTTGTGGCGAAGAAGAGGAAATGTTTTTGACAATGGATCATATAAATGGTGGTGGGATAAGACATAGAAAAAAAATTGGAATGAAAATTCATGTTTGGTTATTCAAAAACAATTTTCCAGATGGATTTCAAACACTATGCTTTAATTGTAATTGGGGAAAATATATTAATGGTGGTGTTTGTCCACATAAGAAATTTTAATCGATATTTATAAAACTTATATTATAATTTATTATATGGATAACTCATATTTGTCGGAGAATTATCTCCACAATTTTTTAGGAGGGGAGAAATAAAATGTTAGGAAATATTATAGGCGGGTTAAAATTACAAACAGCCCCTCTAAGGAGTAATTCTTAGTGACGTGCCCTGATATAATCAAAAAACCCGAATAACGATAAGTCAAAAGCCTCCGTTCATTAATGGCGAGGTCGAGACCGTCGCGTCACTTCTTTGAATACGCGCTAGAGACTGCCAAGGGATTCCTTTTTAATAAGGAAGAATATACAGTCCGCTCTTACGCTATATATAAAACGTAAGCTAACATCAGGTCATTGTGATTTTAGTCGGCACTGCACTTTTGCCTACGGTTAACTTAGCAGCCCATAATTGGAGCAATCCTTTTATGCAAAAACCCGAATATCGGTTAAAGGCTCTACGGAGTTCAGACCGAAGCGTCAATGTTTTTTCATACGCTCGAGAGACTGACAAGGGCAACCCTCGTTGGTTGGATATACAGTCCGAACATATACTATAAAATGAAATATATGATTAACAAAATGTGCACAACAAGTTGGTATAGCACAGGCTGACGGGAACGTTACAGGAGCAGCAGATACATTAGTTGGTTTGACGACTTTGTTCTTTGCTCTAGCAATCGCAACATCCTCAATCGGTATCGCAGCACAAGGTCTACGAAACGCAGGTTTGATTTAAATAATCAAATCTAACTAAATAAAAATTTAAATTAAAGGGAAGAATATAAAAATATGATAAAGGCTTTGCCCATTATGGGAGTTATTTTATCGGATATATTTTTATATTCTCCTTTAACTTTTTCTTCTAAATTAAATTACGTTCTTAATCGATATTTATAAAATTAAGATTACATGTAATTAAATGAGATTAACATATATTATAAGTATATTATTATTATTAACAACTATTTCATTAGCTTCAGCATACAATTTTCCCAATACGGTTGTTACAATATCTTATTCTGGAAACTTTACGAATCTATCTGAATTATTAGATACAAACATAGTAACACCGACAGATAATTATGTATTAACTTGGGATAGTGCAACGAGTATGTGGGTTCCCGAAAGTGCAGCCGCAGTTGGAGATACAAACGAAACAACAAGGTTTGATACACTTGTTGGAACTGATTGCGGAGCAGGGAACTTAGTTATTGGAATTCAAGATGACGGAACTGTTCTTTGTGCTGCTGATGCTGGGAATTCTTCTTTTAATCAAACTTTAACTGATACCTTATATGCCGTAGTTGGTGCTGGTAATTCTTCTTGGAACGAAACTTGGGCTAATACTTTATATGCAGATATTTCAGTAACAGGAGGAAATTCAAGTTGGAACGAAACCTTAGCAAATACTTTATATTACGATATTTCAAATCCTTACAGTTATTGGAATAGTACTTTCGCATTGTTTAACAAAACTTATGCAGACACTTTATATTCTGCTATTGGAACTGGCGGTAATTCATCTTGGAACGAAACCTTAGCAAACACACTTTATTATGATATAAGCAATCCATATAGTTATTGGAATTCAACATTTGCTTTATTCAATAAAACTTATGCAGATACTTTATACTGTTTATTAAATGGTTGCACAATGGCGGGATCTATTGACATGGGAACTAATGATATTACAAATGTCAACGACGTTAGTCTTACTAATGATTTAGATGTTGGAGACAATGCAGAAATACATGGAACGCTTTTGGTTGACGAAATACTAAACGTTACTGGAAATATATATTCCAATGGGGTTCTTATAGAAAATGGGAACAGTTCATGGAATGAAACTTATGCAGATACTTTATATTATGGAATAACAAATCCTTATTCATATTATAATTCTACTAATCCACAACCAGGTGCTAATAGTTCCTGGAATGAAACCTTAGCTAACACTTTATATTACGATTTAGGAAATTCTTATGGATATTATAATTCAACAGATTTTTCAATAGAAAATTATTATAATAACATAACAAATTTTACTGGAACTTTAACTGATGAAAAAATATGTATTTATGATGCATCCCAACAAATAATAAATTGTACTTATACTGACCAAACAGGAGCAAGTGGAAATCCAAAAGCGGGTGACGGTACTTATCTTTACAATGATACCAATACAATATATCTTAATGAAACCGTTCTTAATACAAGTATAAGAGCTATTGACACAGTGACTAATACCTCTATGAAAACATATGTTGATGCTGAAATTAGCGGAGTATCTGGAGGAAATTCAAGTTGGAATGAAACTCATGCAGATACACTTTACTACGATTTAGGAAATAGTTATGGATATTGGAATGATACTTATGCGACTTTTAATAAAACTTATGCAGATACCTTATATGCTTCTACTGGAACTGGTAACTCAAGTTGGAATGAAACTCATGCAGATACACTTTATTATGATTTAGGAAATAGTTATGGATATTGGAACAGTACCTTTGCTTTATTTAATAAAACTTATGCAGATACTTTGTATGCTTCTACTGGAGCTGGTAATTCAAGTTGGAACGAAACTTATGCCAATACTATTTATAGATTACAATCTTGGGATAATATTACTGGAATACCAACAGCAACGCCTTCGGATGGAGATACAACTCATTTAAGTTTAGCAGATGAAATTTATGATTGGGTTATTGGATTAGGATATTCACTTATTGGATTTACAACAGACCAGAACAATGAATTGAATACTACTGGTTCACCAACATTTGTTAATGTGTCAGTAGAAACACTTTATGGAAATGGCGACCCTGATACTTACATTAATTGGACTGGAGCAACTGGAGACCAATTAGAAATCTTTGCTGGTGGAATAAGTTTTATACATTTAATTGAAGGAGCAGGAGATGGAATTACATTTAATCAAGATTCAAATGATATAGATTGGAGAATTGAAACAGATACACTTACACATGGATTAGCATTAGATGGAGGAACCAATAAGGTTAGGATGGAAAACTATAGTAGCTGTACCTATGTTTCTACGGATGCTACTGGAATATTAGCTTGTGAAACTGGGTCTATTGGTTCAGACAATAGTTCATGGAATGAAACTCATGCTGATACTTTATATTACGATTTAGGAAATAGTTATAATTACTGGAACGATACCTATGCTAGTTTTAATAAGACTTATGCCGATACTCTTTATGCACCAACTGGTTCTGGTAACAGTTCTTGGAACGAAGCATATGCCGACACTTTATACGCCGATATTTCTGTTGTTGATACTGATACAAATTTAACCGAAGACAATGTTGAAGCATATATTTTTGATGACGATAATACAGCAGAATTAAATATGAGTGGATATAATATTACTGGAATTAATCATTTGTGTATGAATAGCGATTGCTCTTCATATATTTGGTATAATGGAACTGGTATAATAATTCAAGGTTAACATGAAAAAAGTATTTATATTTTTAATTATGGGACTATTCCTAATTAGCTTTGTTTCAGCAGGAGAATACAAAGAAGTAAAATATAATGAATATAAAGTTTTATCTCAAACAAATTTAGAATTAGCTTATGATGTTTCATTCAGCGAACCAAATGTAAACGGAACAATAATAATCTCAGCTTGTGTAGAAAATGAAACAAAAGAATTGATTGATTTAAGGGTAGATAAAGAATGGTATGAAAAAGTTATTGATACAATTACATTTTGGGATGGATATGAAGATTATAAGATTGTAAATTATACTTTTATTGCTCCGCAATTTTTAAAAGTAGAAAATGAAACAGATGCTGAAATAAATTATTTAATTGAAAGAGATTCTAAAATAATAGAAAAAGAACCAATAGGGGAAATAGAGGAAACGAATGAAGTTTGTTTTAAATATTCAGCAAATCCTTTTGATACTCCTTATATAAAACTAGGTGATAATTCGATTGTAATAATTCAAGATTCCGATTGGATTACAACCTCTACTTTAACAAATGTAACCGCTGAGTCTGGGGCTTCTAATCATACTCATTTGAATATTTCTAATACTGCTCCTTGGGATAGTTTGGTTGGTTATTGGAATGCGGATGGAGATTTGGCTGATACTAAGTTGACTACTGCTTATGATTGGTCGGGTGAGGGAAATAATGGGACGATGGTTGATGATACTGTTTCTACTTCTTCGGCTGGAAGGTATGGGAAGGGGTTTTCGTTTGATGGGGATGGGGATTGGGTTGATTTGGGAGCTGACGGTAGCCTTAAACCAACAGCGGAAGTAACTTTTTGTGCGTGGGTAAATCCAGACACAGATTGTGAAGCGGAACAAAACATAATAAGGTCAACCAATAATATTGGATATACAATAGGTTGTGGGTGGACATCTCAAAAATTTAGGGTTTATATTTCTTCTTCTGGATATCAAAGTTCTGGAGATAGCACAACATCGATAACCAGTGGAAATTGGTACTATGTATGTGGCACTTATGATAAAAATGCAGGAAGTGATGAAATAAAATTATATGTAAATGGAATAAATGAAAATAACGGAACTACTACTGGAGATATTGATTGGAGTTCTAACCATATATTTTTAGGGCAGTATTCTGGTTCTGCTTATTATAACGGTTCGATGGACGATGTGATGATATTTAACACTTCTTTAACATCAGCACAAATCTTAGAGATTTATAATAATCAGAGTGCGAGGTTTTTGGAGACGGGGACACAGAAGGTTAGGGCGGTTAATATAGAACAAGATGGGACTTATGATAGGGTTAATGTTTCTACTACGATACAAGAGAATATGGATAGTCGGATTGAGGCGAGGGTTGGGCAGATTAATATGTCAGTTGATACTACTGGGTTGGTTGCTTATTATCCTATGGAATGGGAAAGTCCTGTTGATATTTCAGGCGAGGGGAATGATGGGACTGCTGTTAATGCTATTTGGAATTCTACTGGTGGAAGAAATGAGACTGGTGGGTTTTCGTTTGATGGGGATGGGGATTGGGTTAGTATTACAGATGCACCTGGTTTAAGCATAGGAGAATCAGATGGTTATACAATATCCTTATGGGTTTACAAGGATATTTTAACTCTAGGAACAGAGAGCTATACTTTTGTGTCGAAGGGTTCAGCTAATAATTATGAATATAAGCTTACGGGAACTTATTACAGTAACGGTATAATGGATTTAAGATTTCTTGGGTTTGATAATTTAAGTGGTAGTAGTAATGGTGTGGTAACCTCTGCATTGTATTCTTCACCTTATCCTGGGAAATGGTATCATGTTGTGGCTCAGTGGAATAATCCTACTCTTTCATTATATATAAATGGAGAGTATAAATTAAATGATACCGCAACTTCTATTTTTGGGAACGGGGTAGCTCCTGTGAAGATAGGAAATGATTGGTTTAATAATTTTATGAACGGTTCGATGGACGATGTGATGATATTTAATAGGTCGTTGAGTGCAACAGAAATAACAAACCTTTACAACAACCAATCAGCAAACCATGACGGCAATCCTTATTATACAGATTATAAAAATATAACCAGCGAGACAAATGAAACGTTTACAATAAATACCGAAGCTGATTTTGTGTTTCCTGATTATAAATTATTGGCAGGGAATGATACTACTTCGTTTTATAGTCCTGTGATATTGGATGGGATTTCTATTGAGAGTTTTTCAGGAACTCCAGCAGAAGATACAACAAGTCCAACATGGTCACTTAACCAAACCAATAATACAATAGCAAACCAAAGCACAAACTTCTCATTACAGGTAAATGACGAAACGGCACTACATCCAAAGGGACAATATATTTTCTCTACAAATAATACAGGAGTTTGGGCAAATGAGAGTGTAGTTAATTTCACAGCAACCCCAAGCAATGCAGATGTTATAAAAACTTTAAACGACACGGTTGGGATTTCAATTGGTTATAGATGGTATCTAACTGACGATGCTGTGAATTTAAATGTGACTGATGTGTTTAGTTTGGTTACGACATCGGCAGTTTGCTGGAGTGATTTAGGTAGTGGAAAGATTTATATTCCAACTGGTTGTCAATATTATATAGATAGTGAGGTATATATATCATGAGAATAAAAATATTTTTAATGCTAACTTTGATATTAACTATGTCAAGTTTTATATCTGCAGAAAATGATTATATAGGAACAGTAAAACAATTTGGGTGTATCAGTCTTTATAATTATTGTCCAACTTGTTCTTATATTAATGTTACTGCAATGAAATATCCAAACGGAACAATAGTTGATATGAATTTAGCAATGACAAAATCAAACAATAATTATAATAGAACATTTTGTGGTACAGATCAAATTGGAGAATATTTTTATACTACAAGTGGAGATAAAACTGGGATAGTTGCAGAAGAGGTAATAGAATTTGGAGTAACCCCGTCGGGATTTGATATGAGTGTTGGATTTTATATAATACTATTTATTTTATCGATAGGTATAATAATTCTAGGATATTATGTTGAAGATGCGTGGGTAGTAGTTCTTGGTTCATTTGGATTAGTTCTAGTTGGATTATTTATTCTATTTTATGGTATTGCTGGACTAAAAGATACTGTTTATACTTGGGGACTAGGAATAATTACATTAATGCTTGGAGCATACTTTGGGATAAAGGGTTCTCTTGAAAAATTAGATATGTAATTATAATATCTTATAATCGATATTTATAAAACCTTTATTATAATATATTATAATGAGATATTTTTTATGGAGGGGAGACAATGGAAGTAAGAAAAGTTCTACAAAGAAAGGATGGAGTAAAGATGGTAATTATTCCAAAAGGTTCAAAAATAAAGAAGGGGGATCTAGTTTTGGTAACTAATAATTTAAAACTAATAGATAAATTTCAAGAGGAGGAAAATGGTAGATAAAGAAAAAAAACTAACAGTTGTAAGAGAACTTCCAACTCAATCACTAAGAGAAGTTGAAGTTGAAGACAAGACATACGAATGCTTAACAATAGAAGAGGCACTAACAGAACTATTAGAAAAGGTTAGAGAGTTAGTAAAGAAAGTATGATTGGAGTAATATTCATACTAGGTTCAGAAACAATTGAAGTTCGTATCCAGGACTCAAGTGTTTTTTTTAGAACATCGGGGCTAACGCAATTCGCAGACATAAGCGGATTAAAGTTAGATAAGGTTGGAACGGTAAAAGAGTTTCCAGATTTAAAGAACAATAAGGAATGGAGAAGCGAAGCAATAAAAAGATTCAAGGAGAAAATAAAAAATATGAAATCAGAAACAGAACGAATGAAATATGTAATTAAGGATTTAAGTAAACATGGATATGTTGCAAAATATATTCAAAGGGCAGGACATCGTCCTGTTAAAATAAATTAATATGGTAAAAAGTGAAAACAATAAATAATGGTATGGCAGGACACACTACTAAGCAATTTATTAGTATGGGGAATATTATTTACAGTATTCGCCATAGCTTATTGCAAGATAAAAAAAATAACAATGATTGATTTATTTAAAGAAATAAGAGAAATATTAAGTCCATCGGAGATAATAGAATGAACAAACTACTAAAAATATTATTAGCAACACTTGCAGGAATAGAAACCGTCTTTAGTATAGGTCTTCCAATATTAGTTTCTTTATTATGGGTTAGAATTGGTGGACTTACAGACTGGAGTTCTTATGTATTATTATCAGCAGGAATCTTAGCGAGTATTTTTAGGGGAATTAAAGTTGGATTAATGGGATTCGTAAAGTAATGGCTGAAGAAGAAAACAAACAAGCAGATACAGATCTTTCGGACGAAGAAGCAATATTAAAAATTGCACAGGCAATGAAAGACAATGCACCAACGCAAGAAGACAAACATAATGTGCATATGTTTCTAACAAATGTTGTAAAAGAAGAAGGGATAGGGCATTCTTCTAAAATAGGTAACCTAAGGGACGACAAGGATATGAATGAATTAGGAGTTCCGACATGGAACGTAAGAGGTTGTTTAGATATGGCAAGAATATCAGATAAGATTATAGGTAATGTTTTTTTTAAAGAATTCTTTGAGAATACAGCAATAGATACATTAGGAACATCGTTATCAAGAGAGGGATTCTTAATCAAACAAGCAACCACTACAACAAAGCAAGTAGCTGATGCAACACGTAGAAGGAAAATTAATAAGGGAATGTTCGGGTCAAAAAAAATCGAAGAATCTGGTGGGGATCTAAATACAAATCAAAATGGATAAAATGAAAGGAGGAATTATTAAATGGGAACAATACAGGAAGATATTAAAGAACTAAAAGAATTAATCTCATCAGATAAGTTAAAAGAAACAGAAAAGAAGTATAGGTTTCCTTTTGGGAAGAAAGTAGGTAGGGGACAAAAGAGAAAGAACTTCGTAACTATTTTACTTCTTAATGAGAATGGAGTATATGATTTTAAGAAATATCAAATAGAAGATCAAACAATTCTACATGATACAATTCCAAGAATTGCAAGTGCTGGACATGTTATGTTTAATAAAAAAGGAAATCCATTAATCATTTTACCAAATTGGAGTCTAGAGCCATTCAGCCCATTAGTTCATTATGAAAAAAGTTTAATCGATGGAAATAATATTACAGGGTTTAAACTACTAATGGCTAAGATGTTGAAAGACCAAGTTGGAGCTAAGGCTAAAATAAGTGGAGCTGTTAAGTGGATAGTAGGGGTAATCATTGCAGGAATAATAGGATACGCACTTTTAACAGGAGGAGGAGGAGTTTAATGAGTCTTAAAAAAATAAGATATAATAGTGGCGAAGGTCTTGTAAAGATAAAGATAGAAGAAGATAATGGGGCATTAATAGAAAGATGGACTATTATGATGTCTGACTTAGGAAATTGGTTTAGAATAATGAAAAAAAAGTATGGGGATAGAGTAGAATCAAAGAAAGACAATAGAGATTTAGATTGGATCAGGTGATTTCTAATCGATATTTATAAAACTTAAATTACATGTATTCTTATGAAACTCAAAGATATACTCAGTAAGATAAGTACCAACAAAAGAAATGGACAACTAACAACTTGTCTAAAAAAGAATAGTATGAAACAAGCTGGGATTTCTAAAGAAGATTTACTTAATATGAAAATAGATACCAAACTAAAAAAATTATTAATGGAGGAATAAATGAGATATAAAAAATCAGAGCTTAGAAGTAATAATATGGCTTTACTTAGAAGAGTTCAAAGAAAGTTAGATAAGAGAAATGAAAGTATAAAGATAATACCACAAGAGAGTTCTTCAAATGATATAAAATTAAGTTCATTCGCATTAGAATCAGTAGATTCATTTGCATTAGAACCAGTAGAAAAGATTATATTAGCCAAAAAAACAAAGTTAGATCTTTATAATAAAAGAGGCGGTAGGTAAGTGGCAATAGTTCAAAATCCCTCGACGGGGCAATATTCTGTTGTTCCGAGTCCTGCGTCTCATTATCAATCTCCTTCGAATTCATCTAGTAGTCCTTCTTCTGGTTCAAGTAGCGGAGGGACATACTACAGACCAGGAACAGGAGGAGTATCAACAGCATTTCCACAAGCAGGAGACATCCCAATATCAGCCCCATCCCCCTCATTATCTTCAGGCGGTGGAGGGACATACTACAGACCAGGAACAGGAGGAGTATCAACAGCATTTCCACAAGCAGGAGACATCCCAACACCAACACCAACACCAGCAACAACGACTCAACAATCATTAAGAAAACAAGAACTGAGAAGATATTCTGCTGCAAAAACATTTGAAGATAAAACAAGAATAGCACAAGAAATTAATAAAGAAAGAGAGGTTGCCGCCGAACAAAGAAGAATTGCAGAAGAGAGGAGAAGAATATTGAGTTCTGGAGGGGCAACAACAACAAAAACATATAAGGATGTTGATACAGGACATAAGGTAGAACATATTATAACTAAAGGAAAAGGTAGCGAAAGAATTTTTACAACTAAAGATTTGGTTACTGGGGAAACGAAGGTTAGAACTTATGCTCCACCAAAAGGAGGAGGGGGAGCAAGACAAACAGGAGGAATTTATTTTAAACCAATTAAACCAGAGGTTGAAAAAAAAGTAACAGAGAAAGTAGTTTATGGAGCAATAAAACCAACCACAGAACAAAGGATGACATATAATGCTTTAAACACGGAAGTAGATAGGACTGGACAAATTTATGATCCTAGAACAAAAATGTATGTTAAATCTGCTTATGTTACTGGTGGCGGAACTGCAATAATGACACCACCAACGATTAAGGAAACCAAGAAGATTGAAGGAGCTGGATTTATTAAAGGGGCAGAAAAGTTTGCAGCATGGGCAGATGTTCAATTTGAAAAAGTACAAAAACTTCCTATAATAAAAGACATTAGAGAGAGTAAAGTAGTAACAAAAATAAAATCTTTTGACGAAAAGGCAGGTACATTCTTAGAAAAAGGAAGAGTA